>Ga0255138_1000122_pt1 | contig 22045 bp, 16 predicted proteins | sample Law_Colum_RepA_8_FD_188545 | JGI IMG/M metagenome (GOLD analysis project Ga0255138, IMG submission 188545) | Freshwater microbial communities from St. Lawrence River, New York, United States - Law_Colum_RepA_8d | ecosystem: Environmental > Aquatic > Freshwater > River | place: USA: New York... | reverse complement strand
ATATTGAACAATGTGCAATGTTTAAAGATTTAAATAAAGATGATAAAGGAAATTATGAATATGAAAAATATGAACTGGCAGATTTAACTTATGGAATGAAATTAATTGGTCTTGCTTAACATTAATATTTTATTATATTCAATCATTAAATCAAAATATAACTCACTGTCGATTTTTTTAACTTCATCATAAACAATATCAATCATATAAAATATTATTTCATTGAATTTTTGTTTTGATGAATATAAAAATAATTTATTTAATTTATATTGAGAATTAATTAATATAGCATTGTTAATTAATTGTTTATAATGCTCGAGTATAAATATTTTAAGTGGTTTTTTGTTTTTAATGAGTAATTTATTTGTATAACATTCATAATAATTTGATTTATAATTATTATCATATATTTCAACATCACATATATATTTATCATTATATGTATTATTTTCATCATATCCATCTGGTAAATGTAATGGTATTTGATTATATGTAATAAATGATATGTTAATATATTCATTTAGTCCTATTTTATGTATATCGTCTGTCATTGACAATATTTTGTAATGTGTTAAATTCATATGTTTATATTAAATGATGAAAAAAATGATAATTTAATACTATATTTCGTAGTGTATGTATATTTGTAATTTATGAAGGTGATATTGTTATTATTGTGTGTTAATGTTGTATTTTCTTATGATTTTTTTGATAAATTTCACAATCATATTGAATATATGCTGATAAATGATGTTGAAGATAAAGACATTGAAATAATTGATGAGATTATTTATGATTTTCAAAGCGAAATATTAAAAGATTGTAAATTTATCAATTATATTCAACCTAAAATATTCAATGCAATTGTTTTTATCAACTCACTTGATAATAATAACGACAAAATAATTGACAAGAAAAATGAGTTGATAAATAAATTAATTAATGTCAGGCTAATAATGATACAAGATATTATCATTGAAACAGATATTAAGAAAATATTGCACATAGAAAATATTATGAAATATTCATTGGATGATTACATTAAATATGGAATTGATAAACCATTATGTATGAATGAAAATATAGTCTTGTTAAATCATTTAATAATTCATCATAAATATAATGATTTTAATTCCATTAAAATTTGTGCTATTAAATACAATAAACAGAAAATAATTAATTATTTATCATATAAAATTTAGAAGTAGCGACATCAATATTATTTATTGTAATAAATCTTCCGTCAGATGTTTGAATATCGACAACATCATCTTCTTCATTTATAATAACATTCGATGCATTTTCAGCAATCAATAATTTATTGTCAACTTTAACAACATGATCTCTGGTTAAATAAAGATCATTTATATTAATCCAATAATTATTTCTTTTGTTTTTATTAATAATATTTGCATCACTCGGTAATTGATATTTGATAATGTTTGATAATGCAAAACAAGGAACTGGTGATGGTGGTAATGATACTGGTGCAAATTTAAAACCTGTTACAACCGTTTGTGAAGTTAAACTTGGATCGCCATGTTTAAGGAATTCAAACAAAGTATTGGCTGGAAGATAAATACTAACTGATCCAGCTGATGGCGATGGAGGAATTGGATCTGAATCAGCAATATTTGATATCCAAATAGGATTATCGTCTAAATACAACGCGAAATAATCATATGTAGACGTGTCTTGTCCATTAAAATTCCATTCGAATGCAATAATTCTGTCGATATTTGATGATATTGATATTGTTCCATCACTTTCAGGTCCATCATTTGCATCCATTGTTATGGATATTGAATCAATTGCAATACTTGTGCCTGTACTAGTATTATTAATTAACCAATTTTCTGGTGCAAATTCTCCAACAAAATCAACAGTATAATCTAACATACCAAGGAGACGATATTTAAAATTGGATATCGTCGCTGTAGAATTTGCTATTGGACCAGTCCATTTAAAATATTTGAACACTGTGTTTTTTGTCAAAAATAAACTAACTGATCCTGATGTTGGAGTTACTAAAGAACTAGTAACTTGATTTGTTAAATAAACCAATCCAGTATCAGTGTAGTATCCGAATGGACTCGATGCTCTTTCTGTATCAGGTGTAAAACTCCAATCAAATGTTATAATATAATCATCTGGCATGGTTATTTGCATATATGATGCTTGATTCGTTACTGCCGTCGTTCCAACAAATTCAATTTGTGTTAATGATGTGTTAATGACCATACTATCGCCGGGCAATTGTGTCCAATTAGCGATATTAAATGGTCCCGTGAAGTCACTTACCATTACACTATAATTCAAAATAAGTTTTTTATGTGGTATATATCGTTGTTAAGTTTAACTTACATGACATGTGCTCAAATTAAATACATTAATCAAAACGGTTTTCTTCCAATAATAATGCTAATATTTGTGCAAAAATGATGGGTATTATTCATAAAAAAATGATAATTAAATTGTTATATCAAATTAATATATATTATATTAAATTAATATGAGTACAATTGATATATTTACACGAAATTTAGGAATAGATAATCGTAAATATTTAGATAATGTTGAAGATTATACTAAATCTATTCTTAACAATGAATTTGATGAATCAAGTGAACGATATAAATATTATTTACAAGAATTATCGTCATTAGTCAAGTTACTCAATACATATAATATTATGAGTTTATCTGAAGTAAACATTGAATCAATACACATTTTATCAAATAATGATATATTTACATTGTCATTAATTAATTACAATATTTTCATACAAATGTACAACAATAATTATTTACCATATGAATATTTGTCACACTATAATAATGTAAAATTAAATATACATGACTTAAAATCATTTTTATTCACATTGATACAAAGAATAAGTAAAAAATCAGATATTAAATACACTGATGTATTATTACGTGGAATTTTTAATATAACTTTTATTAAAAATGACACATTTAGTGATGTTCAATATGTTAATGTTACTGATATAATTAATCCGATATTTACTAATAGGCTGCAAATATTTGAATTAAAACGAAATAATTTTTCATTAATTTTAATACATCTCAAAATGAGATTATTACTTAAAAACGAAGAGTTAAATACAAAAGAATTTAATTGGTTAATTAATGATTTATTATTACAATATAGTCCGAATGTATATAAACATATAATTTATGGTGATATGAATCTATTTTATATAAACAGACCAGATATATTTAATAATTTAGATGAAAAATCATGTTCTGTTTCAAGAGGAATGCAAATATATTATTCGAAAACATTAAATAATGTAAACGCACGAATTATATTGTCATCAAATGTAAATGTTGAACATCATAATTATATTGCAATATCATTCGATACGAAACAAAAAACATTATCAAAAACTAAACCAGTTGTTGATAAACAAAAAGTTCAAATAACTAACACTTATCAATACTTGAATATTGAAGATTCTGAATCTGAAGCAGAAAGCATATTAATAAATAATGAAATGTTATCTCCAATTAAGAAGAAGAAGCAAAACAAAGTAAATAAATTAAAGAAAGTTGAGAAACAAAATGATAAATTTGCATGTGAAATGGGAATATCAATTAATATGGATAAGAAAAGGGCTGAATTATTATTTAATACAATTATTTGTATGAATTTTACCAATAAAAACTTATATAAAAAATTAAGACAGGCCAGGGGGAATACAACTGATTTTCCCATAAAACGAGTGTACTCTTTTTTCGAATTATTTAATCAAATTGAAAATATAAACAAAATCGATATTAAAAATAAACAATTATGTTATTTGAGAGTTCTTGAAAATTTAACTCTTTTATATTTTAGATACTTTTTCTTGTTCGATGTTATTGATGGTGATGATTTTATGTTCAAAACAACTGAATTTATATACAGTATAACAATGATTGGACATACATTTACAATAGAAAATATCATATTAAATCTAATTATTATTACAAGAAATTATGATAACAAAGTTATATCATTATTAATAGAACTGTTAAAGACTATATTTATAGTAATGTCAAATAAATCATTTAATAATGCTAACATAAAAACAAAATGTATAGAATATATCATAAATATTGATAAACCATATGAAACAATAGCACCGTATAGACAATTCATAGCTGTCCATCATCATATTATGTATTCTTTGTATGAAAATATTTATGAATTAACATATTATTCACATACAAATAGTATAATCACAGAATATAAGAAAAATGAATTTAATTTGAAATTATTAAATGTTGCATTAGCATGTAACAATACTCATTTATTCCCAAAAAAACAAAAATGTGAATGCACAAATATTAACTGTTTATATTATCATTACTATGAAGTGTACAAAAAAATGGCAAATCTTATTGATTTGAATACAGAAATAAAATGTATTAAATTATCAGTTAATATGTTTAGATGCAGAAAAGTTAATTGTTTTTACTTGAATAAAAATTTAGATAATACATTTTCATTACATCATGTATTTTTACCAAATGCAAATATTTTACCTGGTTTTCCATGTTGTGAATTTTATATTAAAAATAACAAAATTTATGAGGATGTCTCTATATACACATTATCAGTAAATAATATAGTTAAATCTAATTTAGAACATGAATTGTGTATTAGAATCGGATTAGTTAAATTTCACATAAAAATAACAACAAAAGTTCCAAAAATGATGGAATTATTAGACAAATTATTTAGAAGATTTGGATATAACAAAAATATTGATAATAAGTTAATAAATCAAATCATAAGAACAATTAATATAATAATGGATACATCTATTGATTATAGAATTAATAGTTGTGATAAACATAAACATCTTCGTGATAATTTACAAAAAGAAGATATAATTGAATTCATTAAGAAAGTATTTGATTTGATTATATTACATTTTACTAAATTATTGGATAGAGATTTAAAATCATTTATATTTACAACTGACTATAATCCATCAGTTGATTATGTTAATGATATGTTACATAAAATACTTAAAAATTGATTAATTTATACATAAAACTATTTCAACATTATTATGTAATTGTATGAATATAAATAATGTTTACCAAAGTAAAAAATATGTAAATAACATCCATCATAGACATATTAATAGATTATACAGTGATGTATATTGGTTAAATTGTCATAAAAAATTTTTAAATAAATATAATCGTAAAATATTAATTAAACATACAAGTTTTTTGAAACAAAATAATTATAATGTAATAATGTATTGTGTTAAACATGATATTTACTTCGAGTTTGTAATCAAGGATTTATGTAATGATGAAATATACAATTTAATTAAGTTATGTTCTAGCAAATCATTATTATTAATAAAACGAATAGAAAATCATATCAATATTACTCCATATTTATCGGCATTATTAATATTGCAACCATTATATATGAATAAACCCATAATTCACAAATATTTTCTTTCCAAAGTAAACATTCATGTAAATTATAGGCATTGGTTTCCTGTGTTTTGTTTTAATGAAACAATTAAAACAATAAATTATTTATATGACAATAAATTTGTCATGGGAAATTTAACTATTTTGAGGAAAATATGTGAAGAAAAAATATCAATCAATACACTTGAATGTTTTATAAAGAACATGAAATTAACACTTGATGAATTTATAACACCTGGTGATTATTATTTGTCTGCACCTTATGAACGAGCCATAGTTTATAACAGATTACATATAATTAAACATCTTCATAAAAAATATAAAATGAATGTCGATTATTTTACCAAAGAACCAATAATTAAACACATTATGAATAATAATTATACAGACATGATGATTTATATTAATAACATGTTATAATTATTTTATAATTAAATATAGTCCATAAAATTACTGTAAATTTTTTTCAATGAAACCGAAATTTGGACGATATAAATAAATGAATATCGTCTTATTATCGAGATTGTGAGTCGAAGCATCATTATTATGTTTATTCTTCAAAGCTTTGTGACAACAATCAAAGATTGTTCTCAGAACAGCACAGCTGTTGTGACATGCATAATTGCTAATGCAATTGAAATTTTCTTTTTGTCAATTTAATTTCTTGATGTAAATATTCAACAACATTGATGTAAATATTTAACAACATCAATATGTCCATTTTTACATGCCAATCGACATGCATAATTATTATTTGATTAAAAATCTTGTTTTGTCAATCCGATTTCTTTATGTAAATATTGGACAACATCAATACGACCACATAAACAAGCCCATCGACATGCACAATTATCATCCGATTGAAAATCTTGTTTTGTTAGTTCAATTTCTTGATGTAAATATCTAACAACATCAGTATGACCATTTCTACATGCCCATCGACATGCATAATTTTTTTCTGATTGAAAATCTTCTTTTGTTAATCCAATTTCTTGATGTAAATATTTAACAACATCAACATGACCATTTTTACAGGCTATTTGACATGCACAATTATTACCTGATTGAAAATCTTCCTTTGTCAATTTAATTTCTTGATGTAAATATTTAACAACATCAACATGACTTTTTTCACAAGCCCGTCGACATGCATAATTATCATTTGATTGAAAATCTTCTTTTGTTAATCCAATTTCTTCATGTAAATATTTAACAACATCAACATGACCATAATGACAAGCCAATCGACATGCATAATTATTAACTGATTGAAAATCTTCTTTTGTTAATCCAATTTCTTGATGTAAATATTTAACAACATTAATGTTACCATTTCCACAAGCCCATTGACATGCACAATTATCATCTAATTGAAAATCTTGCTTTATTAATCCAATCTCTTGATGTAAATATTTAACAACATCAACATAACCATTTTCACATGCCCATTGCCATGCAATATTATTATCTGATTGAAAATCTTTTTTTGTTAATCCAATTTCTTGATGTAAAAATCTAATTAAATATTGTATTTCAATCAGTTTGCCTATTTGGCAAATGTTTGTTTTTATTTTATCACCAAAAATAACAAAATTAGCACTTTTATGCGGTATTATTTCGCACCAATAAAAACTGTCGTCGCGTTCTGATAACCAATACAATACATGATCTTGCGACGTAAAGTGAATTCCAGCCATACATTCTTCTTCATTGAAGTTATTGGATATAAATGTTTCATTTTCTTTGTATTGAATATCGTAACATTTGAGGTTTTTTGGAAATAGCTTAAATAATCGTTTACCATTATTAATGGTCATAAATTCTTCATAATTAAGTATAGTCATAGTTACTAATTACAGTAACTTGATTTGTTAAAATTTATAATTTCAATTTTTTATTTGAATATAGACTATATTAATTAATTTTTATCATGTTACAATATGTTATGATTATTTTATGTTTATAATTAAATATAGTCATAAAATGACTATAATAAAAATTTTTTAATAAAACCTGAATATTGAACAATATTAATAAATATCATTTTATTTGCGGGCTTTTCGGCTCTCAAGCTTGCCGAAGCGTCATTTAATGAAACTTAGATTTGGACGATATTAATAATTACCAAATAAATATCGTTTTTCGGCTCGCAAGCTCGCCGAAGCGTCGTCTGATAAAACTTAGATTTGGATGATGGTGATAATTACCAAATAAATGTCGTCTTTTCGGTGAGCTTGCGAGCCGAAGCGTTGTCTGATAAACACAAGATTTGGACGATATTAATAATTATTAAATAAATATCGTCTTTCCGGCTCGCAAGCTCGCCGAAGCGTCGTCTGATGAAACTTAGATTTGGACAATATTGATAATTACCAAATAAATATCGTCTTTTCGGCTCGCAAGCTCGCCGAAGCGTCGTCTGATGAAACTTAGATTTGGACGATATTGATAATTACCAAATAAATATCGTCTTTTCGGCTCGCCGAAGCATCATTTAATAAACAAGATTTGGACGATATTAATAATTATTAAATAAATATCGTCTTTTCGGCTCGCAAGCTCGCCGAAGCGTCGTCTGATGAAACTTAGATATGGACAATATTGATAATTACCAAATAAATATCGTCTTTTCGGCTCGCAAGCTCGCCGAAGCATTATTTAATAAACACAAGATTTGGACGATATTAATAATTACCAAATTAATATCGTCTTTTCGGCTCGCAAGCTCGCCGAAGCGTCATCTGATGAAACTTAGATTTGGACAATATTGATAATTACCAAATAAATATCGTCTTTTCGGCTCGCAAGCTCGCCGAAGCGTCGTCTGATGAAACTTAGATTTGGACGATATTAATAATTACCAAATAAATATCGTCTTTCCGGCTCGCAAGCTTGCCGAAGCGTCACTCAATAACATTGGGATTTGTACGATATTAATAATTATCAAATTAATATCGTCTTTTCGGCTCGCAAGCTCGCCGAAGCGTTGTCTGATGAAACTTAGTTTTGGACGATATTAATAATTATTGAATAAATATCGTCTTTTCGGCTCGCAAGCTCGCCGAAGCGTCATTCAATGAACACAAGATTTAGACGATATTTATAATTACCAAATAAATATCGTCTTTTCGGCTCGCAAGCTTGCCTAAGCATCATTTAACAAACACAAGATTTGGACGATATCGTTTTTTACGGTAAATAATGCCATGATTTAGAACATGTAAATAAATATGTTCCCAAAATCCGATTACACAATATTATCTTGATAAATATGCAATTAAATTCAGATAATGAATATTATTGTTCATCCTGACGACTATCCAATGATCGTCCTTAGAACAACAGAGTTGTTTTGTCAAAAAATGAAATAAATTTCCATAATATACATGTGTATTAATATTAAAATGACTATACTTAATTATGATGAATTTATGAAAATAATTGATGGTAAACGATTGTTTAAGTTATTTCCAAAAGACTTAAAATGTTATGATATACAGTATTGTGAAAACAAAACATTTATTTCTAATTGTTTTGATGATAGTGAATGTATAAACGGTATTCATTTTGCATCACAAGACGATATTTTATATTGGTTATCTTTTCGTCATGATACTTATTATTTTTGTGAAATAATTCCAAATAAAGAAGCTAAGTATGTTGTTTTTGATAGCAAAATTAAAACCAATATATGTGATGTTGGTAAATTATTTAATATACATGATTTAATTAAGTATTTACACGAAGAAGTTGGTCTGACAAAAAAAGATCTTCAACCAAAACACAAGGATTCATGTGCATGGTCTTGTATAAATAGTATTGATACTGTTAAATATTTACATCATAAAATAGGATTTACAAAAGAAGATTTTCAACCATATCATAATTGGGCATGTTTAAATGGTAATCTTGATATTGTTATATATTTACATAAAGAAGTTGAATTAACAAAAGAAGTTTGGTAGTCAAAATATCATTCGTCATGTAAATGGGCATGTAAAAATGGTCATCTTAATATCATTGAATATTTACATCAAGAAATTGGATTAACAAAAGAAGATTTTCAATCAAACAATAATCATTCGTGTCAATTGGCCTGTGAAAATGATAATGATAATGTTAATGTTGTTAAATATTTACATGAGAAAATTGGATTAGCAAAAGAAGATTTTCAATCAAGTAATAATAGTGCATGTAAATTGGCTTGCCAATATGGTTGCATTAATGTTGTTGAATATTTGCACAAAGAAGTTGAATTAACAAAAGAAGATTTTCAATCAAGTAATAATTGTGCATGTAAATTGGCTTGTGCAAATGGTCATCTTAATGTTGTTGAATATTTGCACAAAGAAGTTGGATTAACAATGCACGATTTTCGATCAAATTATAATGAAGCATATTGGTCTGCTTACAAACGCAATAATTTTGACATTGTTAAATATTTAAATGAAGAAGTTGGAGTAAGATGTTGGGATTAACAAGGTTTAAATATATCTTTATAAAAATGATTATGGTAATCATTGCAAATAATTAATTTGTTTATTTACATTTAATATATAAAATTTTCAAAATAACATTGTTCCATTTGTTTGTAAGTGTAATAGTTGAATAATATTAATATCATCATTTTAGTAAATTTATGGACCGCATTGTAATTAAACGTTATTTAATAAAACTTAGATTTAAGAAAGTTAATGTTCAATAAATAAATATCATGATGTTGGTTTTAACTTCGTCAGAGTTTTTAGATAATTTGAATTTAGACAACATTCGTTTTTAATGCATAAATATCGTCTTTTTGTTTTGCAAATTTACTGAAGTGTTATTTTATATCATTTGATGTGATTATGATTTGGACAATTTCAATTCTTATAAAATTTATGCATGTTTGCGAATCTCAAAATCATTAAATTATTATCAATAAACATTGGAATTTGGACAATATTAATAATTAACAAATAAATATCGTCTTGTTGATTTGCAAACTTGCCGACACATCATTTGACGTTATTTAATGATTATTGGTATTTGGATAATATTAATAATTACTAAATAAATATCGTCTTATTGGCTTACAAGCTCGCCAAAGCGTTATCAGACATCATTTATTAAAACTTAGATTTGGACGATATTAATAATTACCAAATTAATATCGTCTTATCGGCTCGCCTAAGAGTTATTTAATGAACATGAAAATTTGGACGATATTATTAATTACCAAATTAATATCGTCTTTTCGGCTCGCAAGCTTGCCGAAGCATCATTAGACGTCATTTATTGAAACTTAGATTTGGACGATATTAATAATTACCAAATTAATATCGTCTTTTTGGCTCGCAAGCTTGCCGAAGCGTCATTAGACGTCATTTATTGAAACTTAGATTTGGACGATATTAATAATTACCAAATTAATATCGTCTTTTTGGCTCGCAAGCTTGCCGAAGCGTCATTAGACGTCATTTATTGAAACTTAGTTTTGGACGATATTAATATTTACCAAATTAATATCGTCTTTTCGGCTCGCAAGCTTGCCGAAGCGTCATTAGACGTCATTTATTGAAACTTAGTTTTGAACGATATTAATATTTACCAAAAATATATAAATTACAAGTGACTGGTAATTATTTATTATTTATAAACAAAATCTCTTCTGCAAAACGGACATGTGGCTTTCATTTTGTCCAAAGACCGGTGTGCACATTCTTGACATATAGATCTACCAAAGCTTTTGCAACACAATGGCATGTATTTGTAATCATCCATAATATTTTCATTGTAACATATATCACATGTAAAAGCTTCGTCACATTTAACAACAAGTTTTTCTAAATGATATTCATTCATAATCTTACTGACAATATTTGGATTAATAATTCTCATTTCATATACTTCTGAAATATATGATCCACATGATGATTTGTGTTTGTTTGTTAATTTAAATTTATATGTAATTTGTGAATCGAGTGTTATTTCTCTTAAATAATATATTAATTCATCGAAATTATTTGGTAATGATCTATTTTCAACATTATTTATGTACATTTTAAACTCTTGTGGAAATATGTGCAAAAATGCAAAAATTATGGAAAAACTGCGAGTAAATTTTCTTTCATACATATCAGAAAAATTAACAAATTGTTTGCATTTATTAATATTATGTTTTCGTGCGTTACCATTATCATATTTTAACACAATGACTGGCATTGTATGATTACAACTGCTACTAACAGATGGTGTCATATTAATTGTAAATTCATAATCATATATTCCGTTATGGTGTATATATTCACTGTCTTTTGTCAATCCGTCTTTATGAACATCTTCAATCTTAATAGTTGTCATTCTAATGCTTGCCAGTAATTATTGACTGAATTGGTTAATGTAATTATAATTTCAATTTTTTTTAAGTTCATAACAGATTTATTTTACCAGTAAGTTTGCGAACTAACAATTTAATAAATATGTATGCATTATAAATATTCACTAAAAATTGAATTATTATTACATAAAGATTTAACATGTATTTACAGTAATATTTATGGGCAAAATATTAGTTATTGTAGAATCTGGAGGTAAGATCGAAAGTTTAAAGAAAATATTTGGACCTGATTATATCATCATGGCATCGGGTGGACATATAATGGATTTGCCAAAAGAATCAATGTCAATTGATGTTAATGATAAATTTAAAGCCAAATATATTATTAAAAAAGACAAATTTGATACTGTAAAAAAATTACAACAATGTGCCAAAAAATGTGATGATGTTTTCTTGGCAACTGATAAAGACAGAGAAGGAGAAATGATTGCTTATAATCTAGCCGAACAACTAGATCTGGATGAACCAAAAAGATTAGAATTTACATCAATTACCGAAACTGATTTATTAAAAGCTGCCGATAATCCAGGAACAATTGACATGAATATGGTTAATGCTCAAAAAACACGTAGATTTCTAGATAGAATTGTTGGATATTCATTATCACCTTTATTATGGAAAATAAAACGTGAATTGGCCGCAGGAAGAGTACAAAGTGTTGTTGTTAAATTAATTGTAGAAAAAGAAAGAGAAATTAAAACTTTTTATGAAAATAAGAAGGACATTTCATATTATATATTCAGGGGAATGTATAATGGTATTCGAATGTCATTATGTGAATATAATGACAAAAAGGGAGAATTAGTTAAAACAAAATCTAAGGAAGAATCTGATGAATTATTAATATCTTTATCCAAAAGTAAATATAAAATTAAATCAATTGATAAAAAAGAAGCAACACAAAACCCACAACCACCGTTTAATACATATTCTCTCCAAAAAGAAGCATCAATGAAATTAAATATGTCAGGAAAAGCAACAATGGACAGTGCTGAGAGATTATATCAAGCTGGATATATTACATATTTGCGTACAGACTCAGTTACTATATCAGTTGACCACATGCAAGCTATTAAAAAATATGTAATTAGTGAATATACCAAAGATTATCATAGACAAGTACAATATAAAAATAAAGGTGCACATATTCAAGGAGCTCATGAAGCCATCCAACCAACTAAAATTGAAGTAAAAAGTTCACAAATTAATTTGGAATTAATAGATAAAAGATTATATGATTTAATTAGAAATAGAACATTAGCAAGTCAAATGGTTCCAGCCGTATATGATTGTACAGATGTTCTAGTTAGTATTTCCAAATCAAAAGATAAAATATTTCATTTTCAAAAGAAAATATTGAAATTTGATGGATTCTTGAAAGTATATAAACATGATAAGCCCACTGATAATGATGATAATAATGGTGATGACAATGATAATAATGACATTAGTGATATTAAATTATCAGAAATTGGTGAAACCATTAATTTAGATGATATTACATACACTCAACAATTCATTGCTCCACCGCAAAGATATAGTGAAACATCATTAAAAACTGCAATGGATCCAGAACATTTAAATATTGGTAGACCAGCCACAATAATTGATCTTGTTACTAAAATACAGAAAAACTATATAATTAAACAAAATATAGAAGGTATTGAAAAAGATGTATTAACTGGAACATATAATTTTAAGAAAGACAAAATAACTCACAAGGAAAATAAAATTATGTATGGAGAAGAAAAAGGTAAATTAATTCCAACTGAATTGGGATTTATTGTTACTGATTACTTAAATGAAAATTTCAGTAAAATTATGGATTATGAATTTACTGCAGATATGGAAGATAAATTGGATCAAATTAGTGTTGGAAAATTAAAATGGTTAGACGTCATGAATGAGTTTTATAAAATGTTATCGTCTGGTATTGAAAATGTAGCTGGTAAAAAAATAAATGCTGTTAAAGATATGGGAAAATTATTGGGTGTAAATCCAAACACTGGTCTTGAAGTGTATATTGGCATTGGTAAATATGGTCCTTATGTTTCCATGCGAGAAGGAAATAAAAAACCGGTATGTGCTCCAATTAAAGAACCATTAACTGTCGAAAATATAACAATAAATGATGCAATAATATTATTTGAATTTCCTAAAAGTCTTGGAAAATATGAAAAGAAAGAAGTTATTCTCCAAAAAGGTAAATATGGTTTATATATAAAATATGGAACTGAGAAAATACCATTAAAAGATTCAGATGCTAATACTTTTACATTAAACGATGCTATAAATTGTATCACTAAAAATACAGAAAAATATTTATGGCAAGATGGAATATATAAAATATTAACTGGTCCATATGGTAGATATATTCAAGTGGGAAGTGGAACCTCCAAAAAGAATGTTAAACTACCTGATAATATAAAATTAGATGATATTAATGTTGATAAAATTAAAGAAATTATTTCAGAGTCTCATGATAAACCTAAATATAGTCCTGGACGGGGAAGAGGCAGAGGAAGAGGAAATTAATTTGATATTTTAGTATAAAATCTTCTAGCAATTGTATCCAAATATACTAATGTTGGTATATTACGATTTATTGATGAATAACAAATATCAATTATTTTATTTCTTACATTTTTATTTACATATTTCATTAATGTTTCTTTTTGATACAGTCCATATGGATTATTTGAAACAAATAAATATGAACAATAATTATTCCATCCATCAAAAAATACTTTAATTGTATCAAAAGTATTTATTCTTTTTGAAGAATATGGTTCAATTGTTAATATATTCAAATCATCATTAAACAATTTATTCCATAAAAAATCTGCAAATTCATGTTGATATATAATTGTTTCATTGTAATTTTGTTTAATATAGTCTATTTCCATATTATTTAGTTTACGAAGACCATTAATATAAACATAATTATTTGATGATACATTTGTCTTTTTAATAAACATAAATCTTTCCAAAGTATCCCAAGGAGTTCCGCCGAATATAACAACACAATCATAATTGATATGTTTCGGTAGCTTTTCATTGATCAATCCTAATTTATGTATTAAATGTTCTATTTGATTGTGATATTCATAATTCGATATGGACAATGTATCTTGATCATCAATATTTTCTGACTTTAGAAAGTTTTTTTGGAACCACATATTCCATATATCTAATGATTCATTTTTATCAGGTAATACAATTTTATTATTATCAGAAACTATTTTTGCCAGATTATATAATTCATCTGAAATATGACTATTTTTAATAATAGATGATCCAGAACATAAACGTATATATGTTATAACAGCTAATGCTCTTTTTAGTTTTAAATTCATTAATACTTATCTTCTATTATATTTTATTGATTAATGAACGAGTAATATAATGACATGACCAATTGTTAATTAACTTATTAAAAGTATGTGAATAATAATTATCATGATGATATTCATAAGTATTATCATAATGAATATTCCATTCACTAGAATATGTAATCCAAGAATGTTTAATAATGATATATGTGTTTGTCAAATCATATAATTTATTTGAAACACAATAAAGTGGTTTTGATCTTTTAAGAATATAGTAATCAAATTTATCCAATAAATTGTTTTCATGTAAATAACTCAATATATCGTCATCATCGTTATTAATAATTATTTCTAATACATTGCATTTTATCAAATCTAATTTAGTAAAATCACATTCTTCGTAAAGATATTTGACAATATCAACATTAATTTTATCAGAAAACACAGAAAATTGTGATTTTAGTGGTTTCATTAATTTTAATAAATGAATGTTGTTAATATGATCTGCATATTTTTCTTTATGATAATATTTAAATATTTTAATATAATCTGGATTTAGTATTTTGTTGACATTTATTTTGAGTACATTAACAATATAATTTAATTCATCATTTGCGATTATGTCATATAACTTAAATTTTTTGAGTAGTATCTTTTTACATTCTGAATAATTATTATATTGCTTATGTAATTGATATTCATCAATATAATTTACAACAAATTTATAGTTATGGCGTCTATAAATTATGTTCATATGTTTGTATTTATTTTTATGTTTTTGTTTGAGATATTTACATATCGATTTGTCTGTAATGCTTATATTTAATGATAATATATATTCACGTGTTATTTTGTATTGTTTACATATTATCTTTAATGTTGTTAGATTTCCATATGATAAACAAGAACATATACAATGATGAATACTTATTGATTTAATTAATGGCAAATTAATCAACATGTATTTATTTTTATAATAAATTGATTTGTATATTAATGTACAAATTGTGTTATCATCAAATTTCCAAATAATAGGAAATACATTAATTTTATATCTAATACAATACAAAATAACATTGTAATTATCATTTGTTAAATATTTTTTGTATTTATTAAGGATTTTTATGTTATTTTTATTTATCGTTAAATTTTTAATTGTTGATATGTTATCATTAATTCCTATGTGACGATATTTTAGATTTTTATTGAATCTTTTAAAAACATTAATAACATCGACTATATCCATTAGTATTAATACTATTTTTGTATTTAGAATATTGGTTAATTTAAATAACACTTTTATTACAAACAGTAATGTTATAATTTATTATCTCCAATCATAATCATGATTATAATATGTCGGAATATAATTTTGATTATAATTTTCTATGGGTGTATTTGTATATTGCCATGAACTATATTCGGGATATTGTGGTTTTGATGAAAATTTGTCTCCAATTTTTTTTGTAATTCTAGAGCACAATGGTGTTTCTGGTACATCATCTCCACAATCACAACAACAACTAATCCAAACACATATCATACAACCAATACCCAACACTATTGGTAAAACTATAATTAATATCATTTTAGTTTTATTTGATTCATTTTTATTTTTTATATCATTATTTATCTTATTAATGATTATCTTTTCTGCAGAATTACATAATTGATTATATTCAATTATCTGTCTATTTAATTTACTACAAGAATCATTAATAATGTTACTGTATTTATCAATAATTTCATTAGTTAATTGATCATTTCTAGATTTGATAAATGTACATGAATCATTTAGAATTTCTGGAACTATTAATGTACATGCAGTGCGAAAATTTGTCTCAAATTCGGTAGATTGTCCTTTGACACTTATACCGTATGATATCAATAAAATTATTATTGGCATTTTGCAAATGTTAATTCAATGTTCCTAAAGACTTAATAATTCATTTTTATTTAATAATATACATATTCTCATATGATGACATTGATTATTTGAGAATAATGTTTCTGTAATTATTGGTTCAATGAATAATATTGAAAGAAAATTGAATTTATTTTCCGTAATTTGTCATATCAATAATTGTTATTTATTTAATAATTACTTAAATTAATAATAATGAATAATTTTATGTAATTTCAAGACATATTTATTATAAAAAATAACATTTTTACGTAAACTTTTATTCAAAAGTAAATAATTATTATGTAAAGGAGGGGTAAAAACACCCCCCCTTTACGAAAACTTAAATTAATTTAACAATTAAATATTACTGAAAACGCACATTTTACAGAAACAATAATTTTACATACACAGTATAATGGAAAAACTTAACAATGAATTACATAAAAATTATATCCAATATGAAAATACACACAAAATTCAACATATTATAGACGCAAATAATAATTCTTGGTTTAACTGTAATGATTGTATGAAAGCTCTTGATTACAACGACAAATGGCAAGCATTGGCAACTCATGTTCCTCAAAAATATAGATCACAGTTTCAATATTTAGAGATTGATGATGAAAATATATTAATTCATCCACAAACTGTTTTTATAACAGAATCTGGGTTTTATAGATTGATGGCATCATCTAGAGTTCCATATGCCGAAAAATTTCGTGACTGGATTTTTGATGAAGTTTTACCAGCAATTAGACAATATGGATTTTATATGAAAAATAAAGAAAAAGACGATATTATTAGTGATTTACATGGTCAAATCAATGATTTAATGAAAACAACAAAAGAAGAAAAAATCAAAAAGAAACAATACAAGAAATTGTTTATAAAAGCAAGAAAGAACAATGATGAATTAATAATCAAAATTAATGAAATCAAGCTCGAAAATGAAAAAATTAATAAAGACTATATATATTTACGAGAAAATTTGAACAGGAAAAAATACGAAAAAGGAGGCGTTTGTTATGCAATATCAATAAATCAAACACATCCAATAGATTTAACAAAAATAAGATTTAAATTAGGAAAAACAGATGATTTAACATTAAGAGTTGACGTATATGATTCTCATAATTTAACAAGAGGAAAAATATTGGCAGTTAAAAAAAACAGACAATCCTGATTCAACCGAAATGTGTTTACGAGCTTTTTTAAATGATCATCGCATATATAAAAAAAGAGATTATTTCGAATGCACATTAAAAACTCTTCAAGATATATTCAATAATAAATGTAATGATTTATGCAGTAAAAATAATGAATCTGAATCCGAACCAGAATAATTTTATGTGTTTTATTGTTTTATTTTTTTAGTGATTAATTACCACTAAACCAAAATTATTGTTTTATACTAATCATTTGTCTTAATCAATTGTATTGCGATGATATTTATTATAAAAATATAAATATCGTCTTTCTGATTTACAAACTCGTCCAGACATTATTCAATGAGTTTGAGATTTGAACGATATTAATAATTACTAAATAAATATCGTCTTATTGGCTCGAAAGCTCGCCGAAGCATCATTTAATGAACATGAAAATTTGGAAGACGATAATTACTAAATAAATATCGTCTTATCGGCTCGCAAGCTCGCCGAAGCATCATTTAATGAACATGAAAATTTGGACGATATTAATAATTACTGAATAAATATCGTCTTGTTGGCTCGCAAGCTCGCCGAAGCATCATTTAATGAACATGGAAATTTGGACGATATTAATAATTACTAAATAAATATCGTCTTATCGGCTCGCAAGCTCGCCGAAGCATCATTTAATGAACATGGAAATTTGGACGATATTATTAATTACTAAATAAATATCGTCTTATCGGCTCGCAAGCTTGCCGAAGCATCATTTAATGAACATGGAAATTTGGACGATATTAATAATTACTAAATAAATATCGTCTTATCGGCTCGCAAGCTCGCCGAAGCATCATTTAATGAATATGGAAATTTGGACGATATTATTAATTACTAAATAAATATCGTCTTATCGGCTCGCAAGCTTGCCGAAGCATTATTTAATGAAACTCGGATTTTAGACAATATTAATAATTACTAAATTTATGTGTCTTATCGGCTCGCAAGCTCGCCGAAGCGTCACTTAATGAAACTAGGATTTTAGACGATATTAATAATTGCTAAATAAATATCGTCTTATCGGCTCGCAAGCTCGCCGAAGCGTCATTCAATGAAACTGGGATTTTAGACGATATTAATAATTACTAAATAAATATCGTCTTATCGGTTCGCAAGCTCGCCGAAGCGTCATTTGATAAAACTAAGATTTGAACGATATTAACATTTGCCAAATAATTATTGTCTTATCGGTTCGCAAGCTCACCGAAGCGTCACTGAACGACATTTGATAAAACTAAGATTTGAACGATATTAACATTTGCCAAATAATTATTGTCTTATCGGTTCGCAAGCTCGCCGAAGCGTCACTGAACGACATTTGATAAAACTAAGATTTGGACGATATTAATATTTGCCAAACAATTATCGTCTTATCGGCTCGCAAGCTCGCCGAAGCGTCAATAAATGAAACTAAGATTTGGACGATATTGATATTAACCAAATAATTATCGTCTTATCGGCTCGCAAGCTCGCCGAAGCATCATTTAATGAACATGGAAATTTGGACGATATTAATAATTACTAAATAAATATCGTCTTATTGGCTCGCAAGTGTCATTTAAAGAAACTAAGAATTTTGGATGATATTGATAATTAATAAATAAATATTGTCTTATCGGCTCGCAAGCTCGCCGAAGCGTCACTCAATGAAACTAGGATTTTGGACGATATTAATAATTTCTAAATAAATATCGTCTTATCGGCTCGCAAGCTTACCGAAGCATCATTTAATGAACATGGAAATTTGGACGACATTGATAATTACTAAATAAATATCGTCTTATCGGCTCGCAAGCTTTCCGAAGCGTCATTCAATGAAACTAGGATTTTAGACGATGTTAATAATTTCTAAATAAATATCGTCTTATCGGATCGCCGAAGCGTCATTAATGAAACTAGGATTTTGGACGATATTAATAATTATTAAATATTGTCTTTTTTTGTGTGATTGATATTTGGACAATGTTAATAATTATCAAATAAATATTATCTTCTAACAAACTTGCAAAATGAAGAGGCAATTCGTAAGATTTGAATCCGGACGATATTAATAATTATTGTCCTTAAATTTCACTCAAAAAAAATGAAACAATCAACACCTTATTTAACAACAATTATAATCAATAAAAACAATGGATATTGTTGACAATAATATTGGTATTAGTAAATACATTAACATTAATAAGAAAAGACATGTATCATTTGTAAATAACATAACTTGTTGGCTAAAATTGAATACTAAATATATTAACTCAAAGAATAAACTAACAGTTAATAAATATAAAAAAATATTAAATCAAAAAGACATCAATACATTAATTAAATGCATAAAACATAACATCAATATAGTCCCAATATTACATCAACTTAATGATGATGACATAAACTTATTGATTGATGAATCATTTAAATGTGCAAATATTTACACAATCAAAATAATCAACACACATGTCAAATTTAATCATAAATTTGTCATGAAAGTAATATCACTATTATGCAAAAACGGTCATATTAATATTGTCAAACATTTGCATCGAAAAATTGGATTGATAAAAGAAAATTTTCAACCAGATAATGATCCAATGTCTAATTTAGTTAGTGGGCGTATTAGTGTTATCAAATTTTTACATCAAAAAATTGGATTGACAAAAGAAAATTTCCTATTAAATAATAGTATTACAGGATTAGGATGGGTTTTCAATTACTGTAATGTTAATGTTGTTAAATATTTACATAAAAAAACCAAGTTAGGAAAATATGAGTACCAATCTTTTGACAATTTTTTTTGTAGACATGTTTGTTTGCAAGGACATGTAGATGTTGTTAGATATTTACATCAAGAAATTGGATTGACAAAAAAAGATTTCCAATCAACCACAAATTCAGCGTGTATATGGGCTTGCCAAAATGGTAGTATAAATGTTGTTAAATATTTACATGAACATGTCGAATTATCAACAGAGGATTTTACATCTCAAAACAATCTCGCGTGTCAATTAGCATGTGAAATCGGACACATTAATGTTGTTAAATACTTACATCAATCAATTGGATTAACAAAAAAAGATTTTAGATCGGTCAATGATTATGCATACAAAAAAGCATTGAGAAATAATCATCATGATATAGTTCAATATTTGTTACATGATGTAAAAATTCATTCATGATCACATTAACCTGTTGATTATTAAATATAGCATATACAAGACGATATTAATGTGCAAATGTTTATTTATAATTCAATATAGTCTGCATAATGATACTTATTGGGGAAAAAACCTCAGTTTATTAATTTATATTTGATAAATAATATTAATTCGGTAAATATTAATTAATATCTTTCAAATTTTGGTCTTATCAATGACGTTTAGTGACGCTTCATTGATTTTGTAAAATAATATAATAGTTATTCAGTGATTATCAATATCATATAAATTTTAGTTATTAATTTATGTTCAATAACGCTTCGGCGAGCTTGCGAGCCGAAAAGACACATAAATTTGATAAACATTAATATCGTCTGGTTTTAAGTTTCATTAAATGACGCTTCGGCGAGCTTGCGAGCCGAAAAGACACATAAATTTGATAAACATTAATATCGTCTGGTTTTAAGTTTCATTAAATGACGCTTCGGCGAGCTTGCGAGCCGAAAAGACACATAAATTTGATAAACATTAATATCGTCTGGTTTTAAGTTTCATTAAATGACGCTTCGGCGAGCTTGCGAGCCGAAAAGACACATAAATTTGATA
>Ga0255138_1000118_pt1 | contig 22272 bp, 19 predicted proteins | sample Law_Colum_RepA_8_FD_188545 | JGI IMG/M metagenome (GOLD analysis project Ga0255138, IMG submission 188545) | Freshwater microbial communities from St. Lawrence River, New York, United States - Law_Colum_RepA_8d | ecosystem: Environmental > Aquatic > Freshwater > River | place: USA: New York... | reverse complement strand
CCAGTCGTCCAGAACCATCTATTCGAGCACGAAAGTTATACATTCCTATTAATTTTTGGTTTACTTTAGCCGCGAAAATGGCGTTTCCGCTCGTGGCCCTTCAATATAATGAATTGGAAATAAATATTACGCTAAGACCAGTTCAAGAATTAATCGTGATTCGTGATGTAACCGACCAACAGAACCATTATCCGTATATTCAACCAAACTTTAATGAATCGTTACAACAATTTTATCGATTTTTACAACCGCCACCCGACGTATCACTTAATACAATGTCATATCAAGATAAGCGCACGAACTGGAATGCGGATGTTCATTTAATATCTACTTACGGGTTTTTATCGGAAGAAGAATCGAAAGTATTTGCCACACAAGAGCAAAAATACTTATTCAAATCTGTTTACGATTGGAATTTTTTCAATGTTACTGGCAGTCAGCGCGTCAAGTTAGAAAACACAATGGGTATGGTATCATCGTGGATGTGGATATTTCAGCGAACGGATATTAATTTGCGAAATGAATGGAGTAATTATACGAATTGGCCCTATCGTTATTTGCCACAAGAAGTCGATTTTGCCGATCCATCTGGAAATTGGGTATTGAATTGTAATCCCATTACCTTAGCTGGGATTGGTCCCGGTTACAATCCAGTTACTGGGGCACATACCGGTTATTTTACTACGGGTAATTTTGCTCCCCAGAATCAAAAAGATATTTTACTCCAATTAGGTATATTATTGGATGGAAAATATAGAGAAAATGTGCTTGACGCTGGTGTATATAATTATGCTGAGAAATATGTGAGAACATCCGGTAATCCTCCAGACGGATTATATAATTACAGTTTTGCCATAAATAATGACCCATTTGATTTCCAACCGTCTGGTGCTATGAATATGAGTAAATTCCGCGAGATTCAATTAGAATTCACAACATATAGTCCTCCATTAGACCCATTAGCCCAAGTATATACTATTTGTGATCCATCTAGCGGCGAAATTATAGGTGTTAATAAACCTACATGGAGAATATACGATTATAACTATAATATGACTGTATTTGAAGAGCGTTACAATATACTAACATTTGTTGGCGGTAATTGTGGTCTCACGTATGCTCGTTAATCTTGACTAATTATCCGACGCAGACAATATTCTCGATATATGATATTTAGGCGGATTTTCTATTTGTTGTAATGATGAATATAAACGATTCACATATTCTTTGCTAGGTTTTGCTATGGCGTTTTTATCGATTACTAATGGGTTCATATAATATAAATAACATTTATAAGTTTTATTTGGTTTTGTATACGAAATGATTGACATATCAAATAATTTGTGATATACATTATCTTTATTATCCATATGTACAAACTTTTCATATTTGTCTAATATGTTGATAACCGAATTATCAACATCGATTACAAAGCCATATACCCGTGAACCAATTCTTGGTTCGATATTACCTGCTGTTTTATTTTTACCGGATTTTATTTTTCTACAACGATATCTAAATATATAATTGGGTAAATATCCATAATCTATAAATCTAAAACTATTATTTGGTAAGCGTTCTGCCAGAGATTTTTCATTCATATTAGAACCATACGCAAAGTACAACATTATAGTATATAATATGCTATTAAAATATATTTTACTTACTTACTAAAATATATTTTACTTCTCATAATAATTACAATGTTATTTTACATATTTTTTATGAGTTTTCCTCCCATATTTACAATATTGTTTTTGGGAAAATCCTTTTGGACGATTACAATTAATACTTTTTTTATATTTCATACTCCATTTTCTAGGTATTCTTTTTTTGCTTCTTGCCATTATGTTATAACGAGAGAAAAATAAAATTATCTTTTATTTTCGTATTCTGTAATAAGAAGATTTTTAACTCGTGGCAATAAATCTGCCAATGGTTTTTGTTCGCTCATTCTAACAATTTCAACCGTCTCATACCATACTTTATCATTATCATTAAACCATCTCCATTCACTTGTATATCCAATCAGCAGTAGAGTTTTTACGCCCATTACGCCAGCCATATGAGCAATAGATGTATCTATAGTAACTAGCACATCGATATTGCGTAATAGAGATACCGTATCAACAAATGGTTTTGCCGTATCAATATCATAGTTCATTATTTTATCAGCGAAATCAATACGAGAAAAGTCTTCTGATATTTTACCATCCATTCTATGTAGACAAATAGTTTGAAACCTATCATCTAAACATATATCTTTGAAATCGTCCAAATTGATTTGTTTGTCAATATATGAAATTAATAATCCGCTATATACGATACCCACTCTTAATTTATTTGTGAATGCGGACAATCGTTGCTTCCATATTTCGTCATTATGTACATCTTCCACTATATAGTTTATCTTGTTTGGTTGAATACTTTGTATTTTTAAAATATACGGTAGAGACATAATGTATAGTTTTTTGTCATATATAGATGTATCGACTCCACGTGAATCATCAATTACATTAATATTGTCATATGGGTCTGTGTTGAATAAATGAGACACTGTTGATTTACAAAAGTATGTTATTTTCATGTCAGGATATTTATTGGATAATTCAATGATAAATCGAAAATATTGTATATTATCACCGATTCCTTGTTCATATATTATCATAAGATGGTTACATGAATCTGTTCCATTCCAATATGGTAGAACTGGAATTTCTACGCGAGTTATCTGATTTGTTTGACGAGATATTTCATTGCGTAGTAATCTGTTTTCGTACAATTTGAACCCCTTTAAAAACTGTTTCTTTGCTAAATACGGAAAACATGCATTATATAAATCGTCTGTGGTTGGGTGTTTCATAGACTCATATGCTTTAATAGAAGCGTCATACATTTTTGTGTACATGTTCAACTCACCTAAGCGCATATGAATATTATCGCACTCGTGTAATCGTAGAGATAATTTCAAGCATACACGAGCTTTATCATATTCCTTTAAATTAATATGACACACGGCAATATTATTATATACATCAGGTATGTCGTTTTTGACAGTTAATATTTGTTTGAAATGATGAATCGCTGATTTAAAATCATTACAACTAACATAATATACTCCAATTTCATTATGGAGAATACAGAACATCGAAGTTTGTGGTGCGGTATGCGTAAGTAATGTTTGAAAGTGCTGAATCGCGCTGGTTTTGGTATATGTCACGGCAGATGGAATAGTAAAAATACATTCAGCACTAGTTGCCTTTCTATAAGCCTCTAGCATATATTCCAAGTATTTGCCTTCTGGAGATTGGGTAATATATAATTTATTACACATATCAATAACATCACCATATTGCTGTTTCTTCATATAATTATCTAGTGTAGTCAAAGTTCTTTGTAATTGTGACATTATGTTAGATTAAATAATAATATTTAATATTTTTTATGTAAAAATATTAAACATAATGATATACAATTATTATAGCATTATATGAGCACTTATATTGTCTCTGTACCGATTTCGATAGGCGAGTTATGCGATAAATATACTATTTTACAAATAAAATCAGAGAAGATAAGTGATGTGAATAAATTAAACAAGATAGAAAATGAAATTCGTTACTTAAAACCGTTAATATATCAATGTAAAGTTTCGGAAGATAAATTAAATGATCTGAAAAAAGTCAATGAAAAATTATGGGATATTGAAGATAAAATTCGCATTAAAGAATCACATTCAGTATATGATGCTGAATTTATTGAATTAGCGCGATCCGTATATATTACAAATGATCACAGATTTGAATTGAAATCAGCAATTAATGAATATTACAAATCAGATATTTGCGAGGTTAAAAGTTATGCCAAATATTAATTGCGCATTGTATTACCTATGCTACTTATTTCCAGTTTGCTGAGAGGTTTATACGCAGTTTCGCGATTGTTGGAATTCGGCGATGTATTGTAATTTGAATTTGCTGGAGTTTTTGTGTTGGTAAGTGGACAATTCAAGCCTTTATATGGATCAGCAGTCCAAGCAGCATTTGCCGAATATACGCCACAATCAGAAAACATACCAGTAGCGGTTTTACGACACTTGTATTCGACATTAAATTTATAATCATTTGGGAATTCAAATTCTGTAGTGCGAAGTGGGTCGGTTTTACCTTCTAGTTCAACATCTGGAAAATCGCCTATATTATCATCAGAATCACCACCTTGACTGAATGGTTGTGGGTTGCTAGGTTTTAAGTTATTGATTGTTTGTGCTGTATAACCGTTACTTACGGTAAGGACTTGTGTTTGTCTTATATATTCTGAATCAGCCGTACCGATTTGATAAGCACCTGGTGGTTGTATAATATCATTTACTTGTTGAGGGGTAAAACCTTCTTGTGTACCGAAAAACATACTTTTTTGAAAAATATATTGTTGATACACAAAATACAAAAATATCATAATAACTAGTGACATAAATATTATTTCGGTCATATAAGTTATTATGAGATTTAAAATACTTTATCTTTGTCTGCCGACGGCTAAATAGTCTTTATGTACCGTGTCTGCCGATGGCTAAATAGTCTTTGTCTGCCGATGGCTAAATAGTCTTTGTCGTTGTCTTTGTCTGCCGATGGCTAAAATGTCTTATTTCGTTTTCGCCTTGTCTTTGTCTGACTCTTTGGCTGCCGACGACTAGCTGAGTTTATTTTTGTTTTTTGAGACTTACTCTTAGACTTATTCTTAAGGCTCTTAGATTTTTTACTAATTAATTTATCTACATATTTCGATTTACAATGCTCATACAAACCCTTTTCAGTAATATACTTTTCTATACCGGGTGTCGTGAAATTTTGAATATTTTTCAGTGAGGAATAATAGACATCCAGTTCTTCTCTTACACGATTGCCAGCAGCGGCTTTATACGGTCCAGCAATAAGTTTAGGTAAAAATATGATATTAGACATTATAAGTTTTTTCAACCCTTCAAATTTAGCCGCGTTCTTGTTTAAAACAATAAAGTCATCAATCTCCTTTGTACCAATATTATGAGTTTTGAAATATTGCTGAACCGCATTAGGATACTCGTAATTTGCTTGTTTTAATAGTTCTCCTAAATTGATACTTTTATATATATAATTTTCACCTTGAATGTCTCCCATTAATTCAGGTGAATATATATCAGAACAAATTGTATGCACTGTAAAAAACAGTTCCAATGATTTATACCATTGTCCTTTTACTCGTTGGATAATACTTTCTATACTACTTGACAGATATACATTTTCCTTTTGTTTTTTCGTAAAATAATCTAAACTTTTTATTGTCGTTCCTGGGTCCTTTTCTCGTTTTCCATATTCAATTTCGTGTTCATTTACAATAAATTTAATATTAGAAGGCACGGAATAGTCGTCTTTGATGTGTTCAACCAATTTTTTCAACATAAAAACGCGGTCTTCTTCGTCAACACAACGCACCCACGGCTTATTATAATATTTATTGGTAGGAACAAAATGATATTCTACATTTACTTTATTGTTAAATTTAGAAGACATATAAGTAGCTATATTAAATGCCATGGTGCCGACTACTCTTGTAGGCGGAGAGAAAACACCTCCATCCCATATATATATTGTTTTTTTATTTGGCATAATATTCTTCTTATAATACGGGAATAAAATATTATAATTATATTTTATAAATATATACATGGCTAGTGAAAATAATGCCGATACAGAAAATAATGAACCTAAACAAAAACAAAAACAAAATAATTGGATAGCGTTTATTATAAATATTTTAATAATATTTGCTGTAGTATTTGGCATAGGATTGTTCGGAGCAAATTTTGTGTATTTTACAAGAATTGATTTAGATAATATGTTCCCAAATGATCCCGACCATATACCATATGTTGACGAAGTTACATCCGGACCAAATAAACCAGCTATGGGTGGTGGTAGAAAAATGAAAGGCGGTTCGCGTGGTGGAGTAGGAGCATGCGGTGAATACATAGATTTCACTGAAAGTTCGTTATTCAACAATAAATATTTCAGCGGAATGTTTAAATATGGGTTTCCTTATAGTATGGAAAGCAAAGAAGGCGGCTTTTTCAATACAATTTTCAACTGGATTGTAAACAAAATAAAATATTCTTATATTTGGCAGCGTACATTTATAAAACAAGTGATAAGTTTTGTCGGTTCTTCGTGTGAATTTCCACCAGATTCAATGAAAGATATTGTACCGTTTATATTTGGTCCACTTGTAATTGGATTTATCATTTTGATTACATCATTATGGTGGTTACCTACATTAGTAAGTGTTTTTGTGAATGAAACGCAAAAATGGGGTTGGTTAATTTCTATATTGGGTTTGTTTTTTGGGTGGACATGGTTAGTTACTGCTTCAATATTACCTATACAAATATTAGGCGTATTATTTACTTTTATATTGTTACCCGTTATTCTAAACGGTAGGAAAATACTAGAGATAATGGGAAATGAGTATAATAGTTATTATTTGGGAGTATTGTTTTTAATCGCGACAATAGTTGTTTCATTTATTAATTTAAGTTATTGGACGGCTGTTCCACTTTCAATTGTATGTTTATATGGATTAATACCACCTTATTTTAGAGGACAATCCAATAAATAAATAATGCGCGATATTAAAAATAAATGTTGAGATGTGTAAATAAGCGATAGTAATAATATATTACTTGTTATAATATAAAAAGTACTATATAAAGTATATATAATGGGAAAAAATAATAAGAATAAGCACAAGAATAACAAGCAAATACACGATCCTCATGTTCACGATAAAAATGTAGCTGATGTCCAGCCTATTAAAAAGATGCCACCAAAAGACAGCAAATATCCATTTGTTAGTGTATGTACTCCCACGTTTAATAGACGTCCGTTTATTCCAGCCATGTTGAAATGTTTTGACCATCAAACATATCCAAAGCATAGAATGGAATGGATTATTATTGATGATGGAACAGATAAGGTGGAAGATTTAGTTAAATACCACCCTAATGTAAAGTATTTTAAGTACGATGTGAAAATGACACTTGGTCGTAAGAGGAATTTATTACATGAAAAATGTGTTGGTGATATAATAGTATATATGGATGATGATGATTATTATCCACCAGAACGTGTAAGTCATGCGGTAGAGAGATTACAAGCAAATCCATCAGCACTGTGTGCCGGGTCTAGCGAAATATATATATATTTTAAACACATACAAAAGATGTATCAGTTTGGACCGTACAAGCAGACACATGCTACTGCCGGTACATTCGCATTTAGAAGAGCATTAATTGAAAATAGGTATGATGATGATGCTTGTTTGGCTGAAGAAAAATCGTTTTTAAAAGACTATACCGTTCCATTTGTCCAATTAGACCCACTTAAAGTTATTTTGGTATTTTCACATGAGCAGAATACGTTTGATAAGCGAAAATTACTAGATAATCCTCATCCCGACTTTGTGAAGGAATCTACAAAAACAATCGACGATTTTATAAAGCAACCAGAATTGAAAGATTTTTATTTGAATATAGATTCGCTACTTGATAATTATAGTCCTGGCAGACCTAGTATGAAACCAGATGTATTAGAACAAATGGTAAGGATGGAAGAAGCCCGAAGAAAACAAGCGGAACAAATGTTAGCACAAGCTGGAGGAAATGGTCAGCAAATTACAATTCAACGAGAAGGAGAACAACAACCAACCGTATTAACTATGCCACAAGTAGTAGAGTTAATTAAACAACAACAAGGTCAATTAGCACATTTAAAACAAGTATGTGATAAATTGATTAAAGAGCAAATTGAATATAAACGTCAAATTAAATCACAATCAGATACTATAAGTGAACTACAATTACTAAATGCTGATTTGACCAGTAAACTAAAACAATCAGATGTAATTGTTGAAAACACATCTGTGACACCAACCGACGCAATTGTAGAAGAACCAACACAATAAGTCGATTTGTTAAGTAATCAACTAATACATCATCGAAATTTCAATAGTTAAAATATATTACTTGTATCGATTACAAGTAATATATGTAATATACGCAAAATATGTAATATACGCAAAATATCCTAATAATGAGATGAGTTTAGATGTGTAAATCACTAGACACTGACAATTCATCATCTACAACATCTGCTGAACCATGTTTATCCAAATAACGATACATTCGTTTAATATCTAATTTACTAATTTCGTAATTTTCAAATATTTCATATATCTCTTCTTCCTTTTTCTGTTCACGCAAGTGTAGAAAAAACGCAAATAAATCGGTTTGATCCATCGAGAGCGTAAAACACAGATTTTGAATAAACATATAATTGTTATATTCGGTACTATATTTCGTCAAGACCTTTGTAAATCGAACATCAGTGGGATTATACTTGGCCTTTTTTGTAAACGTTTCGTGATACAATTTATTGTTATAAAATGTTTTAATTAGGGAACTCATCTCATTGAATTGCCAAATTTGCTTTTGAAATGTGATTCGATCAATATAATCGGCAAAGCACATATTATTTAATATCTGTTTGTAAAATGGGAATGCTTTATTTACCGGGTGTTTTTCTAAAACATCAACAATATTTTCATGCCACAATAATCCAACAATCGTTCGATCCGTTTCATTCATAATATTATTATGATTGTTCAAATCAAAATTCGTATTAATCAACTTTTGAGTAATTTTTTTACTGTCTTCGTTATATGTTTTCGGCTGGAATATATTCTGGATAATCTCATTTTTCAGTAATAAGTGTTGCTTATTATATATACTGATGATCGAGTTGAATTTTCGTAAATCGCCTTGTATATAATGAAGCAAGTTCTTTTTAAGGTCGGAGTCAATCGATGGCATTACAGTCGTGAGTAGCGTTTCCATTTCTTTCGTAGTTGGATTCTTTAATTCATAACTGTTACATACTTTCATGAGCTCCTTTATTTTTTTATCAACATGGTAATTGCCAATACATATAATTGGATTCAACGTTATTTCCTCAACACGCTGCTTTTTCGTTTTTTTAGGTCGTATCAATTTAATTAGCTGATTTATCCCTCCTTTATCACCATTATTCATGCCATCAATTTCGTCCATAATAATGGCGATTTTTTTCACCTTTTTCTGAAGCATAGATAAGACATTTCTGTCCGACATATTATGCTTTGTAATTGTATCAATAATGGATTTATTGCGAATATCACCGGCGTCATATTTAATGATGTCATAATTTAACTCTTTTAATATTTTTTCAATAAATAGAGTCTTACCCGTACCTGGGTTTCCATACACATAAATACCGCGCTTAACAGTTAAATTATTTTTGTCTTTTTCAAATTCTGTAAAAAAGGATTTAATATTGTCAGCTATTTTATTTCGATTTAAAATACTATTTATATCTATTGATTCCATATTTTGATAGTGTATATATTTGTATATACTTTGTTTTTATGTTTCTTTTAGTTAAACATGTAATAAAATACAAAATTATATCTTTGACCAAAATACAAAGAAATAAAACGAATCAAAATAATAAAATATCTGTTTTATATATATATTTATATAAATGCCTAGAATACATAAACATAAACATGTATATCATGGCGGTGTACTTCAGAGACAACGAAATCCCAAATTATCTTCATGGCAAGCTGTATACAAAATGATTAGCTTACCAGATGCTAGGTTATCAAAAATTTCGTATAGTTCGCTAACTGGATTTATATTTCGACTGGATGTTCCTAATATTGAAAGTAATACTGAGTTTTATGGGTTAAATGCCGCGAAAACCAGATTAAATAAACCAATTTACAGTATAGTTTTTAAACTTGCTATAATTTCAGACGATGATTCTGATAGACTAAACCATTTGATAATTACTGAGAAAAATGCGGCATTCGACAAAAAAACAGAAAATCTAAGAGATTTCAAAAAGGAAGCAGACACACAGCAGCAAATTTATATAGATACTCTTAGTCCAAATGGAAACCCGATTACTTTGTCAATTATCGATTTTTCACATTTTGATAAAAGAAGTACTAGAATATTGCTAATGGAATTAAATAAGAAACATAATTCACGAACTATCAGTGAAATGTTGCGATATATAGGTTTAAATTGTTTAGATTCATCAAAAAATAGACGTCTTGGTATGATAACTATGGAATTGGCAGAACCTACTTACACAGAATTGGCTGATATTCCGATCGGAGAATACACATATATTAGTGGATGCCAATATGCTATAGCACAGACACTCATATTGTTTTTAAAATCAAAAAAATTAAATTTTGATTCCCATGCCGGAAATGTATTAGCAAGTACAACGCCAAGCAACCCCGGAACAGTTTTAATAGATTTTGGAAGAGTACTAGATTTTAAAAAAGATATATATGAAGAGATAAAGGGTTATTATAACCAACTTACTGGACATGACTATGATGGCGATCTTGATACATATAAGAAATATACAGTTACAGATTTATATATAAGTAGAACCAATCAACTAGCTACAGTAGTTAATAATATGATAAATATTATGCGATTTCTGAGTTATATGGACTATATTATAAATTCCATATCTTTTAAAATGAAAGGATCATACGATAGACCACAACTAATAACACTTTTACAATATTTATATGGTCCGTCGTTTACAAGTTATTGGGGGTGGAATGATGGAAATTATGTTGCGCCAGATTGGAATCTTACCCAAGAGATATTTGATAGATACGCTGCCATAATACCTATAATACAAACACTTACGGTAGCACGAATGGAACAAACTTCATATGTCAGTGAAGCTGCTATAGAACGTAGGGTTGCGAATGGCGAGATTGCTAGTTTTAACGAAAATGTCAATAATTATGATAGAAGTAATACTATTACTATTCAGTCCGTTGATATACCAACGAGGTCTACTGAAACTATGGACAGAGATGGTACATCTAGTGCTGTGCCTACGCGTGTGCCAGTTCAAGTGACAACAGAAGAGGAAAGCTGTTGGGGTAAGTGGTGTGGCAAAAAAGAAAAAAAAGAAGGCGGTCGTAAAACTTATCGTAAAAATAAGCGCAGAGTTGTTCACAAAAAAAGAATTACTAGACAAAAGCGTTATAGTTCTAGTAAGCAAAAGCACGATTAAACACACTAACGTCAATGTAATGTAATTATAAATCAAGATATAATTACATTTTGTATTTTTAGTAAATATCAATAGTCTATAAATCTACTTATAATTTACAAATATCCGGTTTGTTTGTAATGCCATCCCATGTCAAATCACACGATTTTGCCCATTTACTTTTATTACAGTCACCAGTAGGACCTTGCCAAAAGCTGTCTGTAAAATTCATAGTTTTACTACAAGACATATTTCCTAAATTTTTAACATTTACGCATGTTTGATTAGATGTATTGCTAATGCTTCCGGATTCGGGAGGTGTTTGTTGATCGATCCAGTAATCTGGGCACTGTGATACATTTGGTGGAAATTTAACATTAAATTTACTATTGTACAATACAGTAGCTATAAAAATCATTAATATAATAAATACTACAATTGCGATAGTTAAGACAATCTTTTGAAAATTATACTCCATTATATAAATTAAATAGATATAATTTTTCTAGTTATTATATATATATAATGAATTGTTCAACTACAAATGGAAGATTAAATATAATTGGTCCAAATATAAATCAATTTTCCTTATTTGATAAAATACCGGTTAATAGTGACTGTTCTACATTTCACGAAGCCATGACTGGTAATTTCCAAGATTCTACATTGTCTCTAGCATTTTTCAGTAAAGAGAATATGCAGATTATTCAAAATGCGATTCGTGCTGGCGTATATGAAGTGTCTAACCAACAATACGTTATTGATAATCAAAACTGTGACACTTTGAAAATTATTATGAGAAGTATTTTCCTTCAGAGTTCTACGAATTTACCAAATCAGATTACTGAACAAATTCAAGCGTTAAATGATTTAGTAGTATTATATTGTGTTAAACACATATACAGTGAAGCACAAGCGTACATTAATTATAAACGCGATGTCAGTACAATGTACACTCCTATTGATAGACCAACACAGCCAGATTTCAATAATAAAACATTGGAATTAAAGCGTTGGTTTTAATTTAGCATGTACACAATACTAATACTAATACTAATAGTAGCTAATACTAATACTAACTAATATGTAGATAGGTAACTTTACATATTACAAATAACATATGCTAGATACCAACCGATTACGGCATAAAATTGGTCACCTACTTTATTTATTATATTGTCGGCATCATCTTTGCCACCAGGCCAAAATACAAATTTATTAATAATTTTCATACCATATGTTGTATTTTCAATATATTCAAATATCATATGTATTATGAACCAGAGTAAAAAGGACATGTTCCAATAATATACAACTATACCTACCGCAAAATGTAAAAGCGAATACTTGTCTGTAAAGTGTACTCCCATTATAGTATACAATTAAAAAAAATTGATTTATATTATAGTATATAATACAATTGTTAATTATATATGAATTATCAACAAAATGGAAAATAATATTCTATCTAAAAGAATAAATCGTTTACCAAAAGAGTTACAAATTTTAATCTATATGTTTAATGCTGAACATAGAAAACAAATGAAGGATGTCTTTGATTATATTCATCACATACAATATACATGTTGGAATTGTGATATTTATCTCATTGATATACTTCATCGTGATATTAGATACATCGGAAGAAAAATATTAGTGTGTTGTGAAGAATGTCAAGTTATAGCAGAAGAAAATTTATTGGGAGTACCATAACTGTCCAAATGTGTAAATATTTTTCTATTTTTTTTATTTTTTAACCATCTTCTTCACCTTGATTATTTTGGGAGCATCCAAGTATTGTTTAAGTTCATCCAAATCTTTCAACCACATATTTTCAATAGTTGTGGATTGAATAGCACACAGTTCCGCTTCCTTATTAATTCGGTCATTTATTAGTTTTTCCGCGTTTTCCGCACTCACGCTATCCATTGGCATTTTAAGCAAATATTTATAATCAGTATCATCTTCAATTACGGCATACTTTCGCGCAACCAACATTTCTAAGATTTCCTCTCTCTTTTTCTTTCTCAAGTCAATTTCTCCATCTAAATTCTCTTGAATATATCTTGCTTTATTGGAAAGCAATGTCAATTCTTTTTGAAGAGCATCGACCATATAATCCTTTCTCTTTTGATAATACTTAAGTCGAACTGGGAAATAACTGTCGACAATTTCTTTTTCATTATCAAACTTCATCAATTTCTCCTCATCGTTGAACAAGTGCATATTATTTGTGCTTAATGAAGTGTACAATTTCATGAGCTTCTCAAAATTATTATACATGTTTGAACTATCCAATGACTCATCAATGGGTTCATTGAATGTAATTTCAATATCTACCGTTGTATCCGTGCTCATATCGTTATAATCTTTGACAAAAGCCTTGTTCTTCTTGTTTTTATCCGCTTCCATCAAATTTTCAATATGCTGCTTAAAATCATCAGTCCAATATCCTACTGGCAATTCAGTGATACGAACCTTTTTATCATTAAGTTTTTGGTAAGTGCCCTTGACAATATATTTTTTACCTTCCATTTCTTGACATGTTCCAGTAAACCCTTTATACTGTGGACTAAATACAATGTCTTCTGTAGATTCGCCATTCAACTTGCGCTGTAAATAGGAAATCAAATTGTCTACAGAATAGGATAATATATCTGTACTAAATCCAGTTCCAATTCCTTTACCTCCGTTGACCAAAATCATTGGAATAATAGGAACATAAAACATCGGTTCTACTGGAAAACCATCATCTTCCAAATATTCCAATACAGCGTCATCTTCCTTTCTGTAAATATATCTGGTAATTGGATTTAATTGAGTAAAGATGTATCTTTCACTCGCAGAATCTTTGCCTCCTTGAAGACGCGTTCCAAATTGTCCATTCGGCATAAGCAGATTGATGTTATTACTTCCCACATAATCTTGCGCCATACCCACAATCGCCGCATTCAAACTTGCCTCACCATGATGATATCCGGAATGCTCAGACACATAACCACTGAATTGCGCCACCTTGATTTCACTCGTCAAGTTCTTTTTAAACGCACTATATAGAATTTTTCTCAAACTAATCTTCAATCCATCCATCATATTTGGAATAGATCGTTCACAATCATATTTGGAGAAGTGGATGAGTTCCTTATTCACAAAATCAGTATAACTTACCTTATTGTCATTGGTATCCAAATAGCTATTTCTATCATAATTTGTCAACCATTCTTTTCTCTCTTCAGTGCGCTTCTTGTTAAATACCATATCTACGATATTATCACTACTCGCTCCATCATGAGTAAAGTACACAATCTTTTTATTCGCAAAATATTCCTTGAATTCTTTGCTAGTACTTGTACCAAGACCCTTATAATATTTGATGGCCCACCCCTTGGTATCATTTTCATTCGTCCATTTCTTATATTCACCGTCATTGTAAAACAGCAATTCTTGTCCGTTTTTCTTTGCCTTTAAAATCGGTGTATTCATAAATCCAATGAAATTGTCCAGCGTAGACAATGAGTTCCACTGGTCTTGAAATAGATTTAAACCTAGTCCTTTGATATGCGAGCCATCCAAATCTTGGTCGGTCATAAATAACACCGAATTATATCTTAGCGTACTGGAAGCGGTTTCCTTCGTATATTTCTTACCCGCTTCTAGACCCAATATTTGCTTTATTTCAATAATTTCCTTGTTTTCACTGATGCGCTTTAGTGTTTCACCTCTCGTATTGAAAATCTTACCCTTCATCGGATATACGCCAATAATATTTCTATCCTCTTTTGACAGTCCAGAGACAATACCCGCCTTGGCTGAATCTCCCTCACATAAGATGAGCGTACATTGTCCAGACTTGGCAGTTCCAGCAAAATTAGCATCAATTAGCTTGGGAATACCACGAATACTCTTAGTCTTTGTGCCATCCGTCTTCTTGGCAGCCTTATTTTCCTTTACTTCGGTCAAAGCGCACGCCGCATTCATGACGCCCATCTTGGCGATTTTTTCAATAAACGCATCGCTAACCGTACAACTTGATCCGAATGAACTTGCGGCAGTTCCAAGCTCGTCCTTTGTTTGACTATTAAACGACGGATTTTCAATATCGCATCTTAAGAATAGCATGAGTTGTTCTTTAATAGTATTCGGCTTGACATCTACCTTCTTCTTTAACTTAATATATGCGCACAACTTGCGAATGATTTGATTCATAATGTATTCGACATGCTTGCCGCCTTTTGATGTACAAATACCATTTACAAAACTGACTTGTTGGAATTCGTCCTTGGGCGCGAGACAAACCGCGTATTCCCAACGGTCATTTGCCAATTCATACACGCGCTTTACATCTGTTTTAGAACCGACATATAAATCAATATATTGCTCGAAATTCTTACATGGGAGTAATTGTCCGTTGAACTTTACCTTGATTGTTTTGTCTGTAATAGCGGATACATCATACGCGCGCTTCTTGAAAAGCGAAAGCATATCGACTGTTAATCCTTGAATACCTAGCCGTTTATAATCTGGCTTGAAAGAGACGCGAGTATATGGCTTAGTCTTACATTTAGTAATAGATGGTTTACTAATTTCATTCAAATTATTCTTGAATTCTTGGATATACTTTAGACCTCTTACATGATCAACAGTTTCGACTTTTCCCCATGTCGACCAAATTAATACCAACTTGAATCCGAATCCGTTTTTGCCTCCAACAATCTTCTCCTTTTTTTGTTCATCGTAATTGGTAGATGTTCTCAAATGACCGAAAATCATCTCTGGAATCCAAATTTTATATTCTGGATGTTCGGCCACATCGATGCCGTTTCCATCATTGTACATGTGAATTGTACCGTCTTCGTCAACTGTAATCTCAATATTTGTAACTGGTAAAGCATTTGCTATATTATCCTTGACGGCTTGAGCTTGGCGAATCACATGATCACGGCAATTTACGATGCCTTCATCAAACAATTTATACAGACCGGGAATGTATTGGAATTCCTTGGAAACAATCTTGTCGTCGTTGAAAATATAATCTTCATGGTCAGTATTTTCAATGGAACCAATATATGTGTCTGGTTTTTTTAAGATGTGTTCCTTGTCGGTTAACTTCTGATATTTGGAAAGTGACTCTTGAGTTGTCATATTTACTATAATAGTATGAAATAATTATTAATGTTTAATTTATTTCAATTTTATTAGTAATGTTATATAAATATAATGTTAACAACTATAACCTTTAGCGGAACTGGTGAATTAACAGCTGATATTGTTAACGCCAGTTTGACTAACGAATTAACTGATGTAATCATAATAGGGTATACTAGTATAGGAGATAAGGCATTTCTCAATGCGTATAAGGTAATGACTGTAACTATGACAGCAACAGTTACTATTATAGGAGATTATGCGTTCCAAAACGCATTAAGTTTGGTGTCAATATATATACCACCATCTATTGTTAGAATCGGAATACATGCGTTTTATCATGCCTATAACTTATTGACATTAAATATACCATCATCTGTTACGAGTATTGGATCAAATGCTTTTCGAGAAACTATCAATCTGTTATCTGTCACGGTAGATATAAGCAATAATGATTATTCATCTGATAACTATGGTGTATTATTCAATAAAAATAAAACAGTGGTAATTAATTATCCAGCTGGTAATACCGTAACTTCTTATATTATACCATCGTCTGTAACCAACATTGGATGTGGCGCATTCTATAACGCGAATAATTTAGTATCCATATCCATACCAAACTCGGTTATTACTATTGAAGATGGAGCATTTGAATATACAATTAATATGCTGTCTATTACAATACCATCAAGTATTAATAGTATTGGACTATACACATTCTATGGTTCTGGTATAAGAAATGTTACATTTGAAACTTATTATACTATTATACAGCTTGGTATTACGCTATTACCAGATGATTTCGTGGAAAATTTATATGGCGCTGGTATGGTCATTATATCAGCACTGGACTATTCAACTGAACAAAATTCTTTGTATTCAATTATTAGCCAACAAGACCAGACATTATACCAACCTCTAAATCCGACATTATATCAATTCCAAGAAGAGCCTCAAGAACAGTCTCAAGAACAGTCTCTAAATCCGACATTATATCAATTCCAAGAAGAGCCTCAAGAACAGTCGTCGCAAGACCAATCTCTAAATCCGACATTATATCAATTCCAAGACCAATCACAATACCAATCTCTAAATCCGACATTATATCAATTCCAAGACCAATCGCAGTACCAATCACAAGACCAGTCTCAGTACCAATCACAAGACCAATCTCAGTACCAGAGAAATGGGTACGGACCAATTCAGATATGTAATTCAAGACTTGCGAATTGTAAAATAACCAAAACTAATTTTCAAAATGGATATGTAATGAATAATCGTGCTACAGCTATACAGCGAATAAGCACATTAATTAGCGTTCAGTCGCAGATGAGAAATGCTACTTGGACACAAATATATGCTCCCACAAATGCTTATTCGCAGAGAACGGGTGGTCCAGTCGGATATGGTCAATCACCAAGAAATACCTTTTAGCATTTTAGCATTATACTTGTATTTTTATTTAGTTAGTTATAGTTTATCTTCAGTTGCTTGTATTTTTATTTTAGTGCGTTGATTACTTTTAGAAATATAATATTTTTTTCTCTCTAACTTTTATAAATGGTCAAGAGACACGATAAAGGTGCCGATGGCAAATACCACATACACGGACATACTTACGAATTATTAGAGGGTTCTCGCGCTCAAGTTTGGCACGGAACTGCTTACAAAACTGCTGGTGGATTACACAAGATCAGTTTGAAGATGCACCGTGGCAGAATTGTTTCCAAGAAGAAGAGCGAGATCGCCAAGACCCAAAAGCATCTTTCTGGACATCTTCAACCCAAGGGCAGTGGTGTATTCGGAACAGTCACCAAGAAGGGAAAAAAGAGAGGCACGCGCAAGCACCGCTCTCACAAAAAGTAAATTACTTTAGCAAGATAATTAAATTACAACATAAATTAACTACAAAATAAATAATAATTCAAATAACTATTATTTATTTAATATTTCATTTTTCTTTACGGACAGTGTATTCTTTATAGGTATAATATATATAGAGCCATGACCGAAGCAAGTTATCGTAATAATACTTCAAAACATACGGTACATGAACCAGGTAGAATTGAGTATGATTCTAGATTGACTGAAGTAACAAGCGTGGGTGATGATGATGTTCCAAAAAAAGAGCAAATACAATTTGTGGAGATATATCCTATGCCTACTGACGAAAAGTCAACATCATTCGAACTAGATCGTTTGGATCACGAATGGCAACGAAATTGGTTTCGAGAAAACGGCGACTTGAATATACGAATTAAAACACGAAATGGTGACGAATCGACTAATGCCGTAATTCTATCTCAAATACAAAAATATCGTAACGATTTAGGTGATTATCATAGAAACAATGAGACATATAAATTAGCGCTTGAAGAATTTAGACGAAAAAATACAGAACGAAATGAGCTTTTCCAAAAAAGAAATGTTATACGAGACGCATTAACAGCGAAAACTTTACGCTCTATTTCACTCGAAGATGCTACCAAATTGGGATGGATAATCGAAAATGACCCAAAATATACAATACATAGATCATCAAAACATAGCGGACAATATGTTTATGCGAATGAATACAGAGAGAAATGGACTGGAGAAAAAGTTGTTTTGTCTGATATACCTATATGGTTAGGTGAAACGGTCATAGATGATAAAAAGGGAGGAAAATCGCACAAATCCAGAAAAATGAAAAAATCGAGCAAATCACACAAATCACGAAAATCCAGAAAAATGAAAAAAACTAAGAAATTAAGCAAAGCTAAACGAATGCGTAAGTAATGCTAATACATGTACTGTGCGAATAGTGTAAAATATTGATATCAACTATTATTATTGATAACAATATTATTATATTTCTTTTTTCTTTTAGCCTATATGTTACTGAAAGATTCTACTTTGATAAAGTTGTCCTCTATAATATAGAGCTGGGACTCTTCCTTGATAAATTTTTCAAAATAGCGTTTGCTAACGGTAAACTTGTTCTTACCAATACAATAAAATTGATACAGTTCATTGATCGGGATTTCTTCCGTGTAAATTTCCATATTCGCACTAGCACTAGCATTAGCACTCGCATTCGTATTCGCATTTTTACTATTGGCCTTGTACTTTTGAAGCGACTTGAGTATATCTTGCTTCTTATTCCATAGTTTACATCTAGTATGTAGTAGATATTTATCATCTTCAATATAGGTATCTGGATAATAATGCTTGATTAGATCCAATATGCTCTTTTCATTGATATTCGTCTTTGTATAATACGTAAATAAGGAACATAGTTCATCAATTTCTAATTCTTCATTGTTATTATCGCTGCTATCATTGCTGCCAACCTCGCTAATAGCGTTACCGGTTATATCAGTATTATCATTACTATTATCGATACTTTCAACATCGTTAGTATCTATTTTTTCTCCCATATTGCTTTCGATATTATCATTCCAAAACTGAATAAATTTACTCACAGTAGGTAATAACTTACTCGTACAATCCAAGAATACATCCTTGTGTCCATCATATTTTAATTTATCTATTAATCGCAATTTCAATGTGGTTGTAAAAAACACATTGGGCAATTTTTCAGTTTCAATAAATTGTTTCCATAAATACTGCATATTCTTCCAAGAAATCGAACAATCGTCACTGTGTTCAATATTTTTATCAAAGAAATGATTGATGATTTGTTTCTCATTATTATTCTTAAGATATAATGCGTATGTTTTTAACTCTTCGTCCTTACAATGTTCTTGTAAGAAATTCTCGGCACCTTCATATCTAGTAGAATAATGCGCCGCGACACAAAACAAATCTAGGGCGTTTTCTTGTTTAATATAAGTGGTCCATGTATCTAAATTTGTTGCTTCTTGAATATCTACAAGACGACACTCAGTAAAATTATGATCGTAATATTTAAATTTAAAAATATTCAGCAAATTGGGTGTGCCAAACAACATACAAGACAAATTACTCAACTCTTTAAGAAATGGCTTCGTCTTAGGGTGTAGGAAATAGACAAGTTGACTTCGCTTCATCAATATATCACCTAATACAGTTAAAAAATATTTCGCCTTTTCTCTGGAGTCGCAAATAGAAGGGCATAGACGATTGATGACGGATTGAATCGTTTCTGATTCTGGAATACACGAAAATATGTCGCGATCCTTTATTTTTTTTAGAATGGTGACCTTCAATCGATGCTTCCAATCCATTAGCGTTTTATTCGCGCTAATTGTAGACAAGATAGTATGTTGAACATCATCTTCGCGAATTAATATATATTTATTGTCCTTATATTCGAAAAAGATGTCAGATGATCCATGATAATAAAATTTGTGATTATGAAGAAATTTATGAATGAATGTTTCCGACTCACATTCTAGCTTTGTTTTTCTTTCTGCTCGTTCAATAATCGTATTATTTGCGGTTTCCAATAATTCCGGTAAATTTTCAATATATTGTGTCATTTTATTGAAAATAATCGGATTGTCTTGATATTTAAAATATAAATCGGTCACTATTTTTGTCAGTTTATTGGCATCATTGACATATTTGTTTTCATTGATTCCATTGTTTTCCATGTTTATTTAATATATGAAAATCATTTTAAATGGTTTGTAAAATAATGATTAGTATTTATCATATGTAGATAGAGTGGTAGAGGCAGATGTACAGCACTAAACAATAGGTTCACTACCCACACCACATACATTTTTTCTGCGTGATGGAACATTTTATACAAATTGTGGGACAAAGGTAACAGTATCCAAACGGATTAGAACCATGGTTTGGATTTGTGTAACCAGAAACAATTTTTTTTTCACAATTCGCGCAAGTAGAACGGCATGGACTTAGTGGGAAATAAATACTAGTATTTCCGTATAATTTATGGTCTTCACATAAATAATGATTGTGATCTTTCATTATTTATCTAATAATAGCTTTTTGTTTTTATCTAATAATAGCTTTTTGTTTTATGTAATATAACTATTGTATCTTCTTTTTCTTTGTATTTCTCTCGACCTTCTTCATTTTAAAGTGTTTCTTGGTCTTGGTTGAATGTCCAATATCGGTTAGTTTATCTGCGGATGTAAAGTATGTCCATGGTTGTGATGGTCTATCATTCAAATGTGGTTCATACCTTTGCCATTGCCTATGTATCTGTATAAATTCTTTCACTTGGAATGATGTACCGCACGACGACCCCCATCTTCCATAGAAACCCATTTTGCTACAAGATTCTGTATCTGCTACACATCCGTCAACAGCACCTCTTGGTTGATATGGTAATGGTCTATCTGCTTGACTCATATAAGCACGTTCGTCTAGTTCGTAATGAGAGCACGTTGTTCTGGAACACGGATTTATTTTATTTAAATAGACATCATAATGATCAGCAATAATTTCTTGTGCTAATTCAATGTTTATTTTTCCCTTGTGTTGTTCCATTAATTGCTCTAATCGAACCTTTCTAGAACCTTGATGTCTGCGAACATCATCGAAACCACTATTGACACATTCTAAATTTCGAATTCGCGGATCATATGCTGCGTTAAATCCAATAAAATATCCATTCTTTTTTCTCTCTACATTAACAAATTCTAGACCTAATTCTATGCGCATGATTTCATTATTCTTTGTGTCGCCTATAAGCCACGAGTTGGCATAGTCACCAGAATTCTCCTTCGTTAAAAATTCTACATATTCGTCTAAAGTATTGGCATATTGCATACAATTTCGAATTCTACAAGTAATCGGATCTCCGTGTTTATAAGCAATGAACCCACCGATTGTTGTTTCCGTACCTATAAATCCCTTACTATTGATGAAAAAATCGGTTTGACTTGAAATATAGCCAGGTGCGCCTTGATATAACATTCGATGACCTTTGGATGGCTTAATATCGATGATAATGTTGAAATTTTGTCCATCAATAAAATTATCAAAAGAATTATGTGCGCAA
>Ga0255138_1000115_pt1 | contig 22578 bp, 15 predicted proteins | sample Law_Colum_RepA_8_FD_188545 | JGI IMG/M metagenome (GOLD analysis project Ga0255138, IMG submission 188545) | Freshwater microbial communities from St. Lawrence River, New York, United States - Law_Colum_RepA_8d | ecosystem: Environmental > Aquatic > Freshwater > River | place: USA: New York... | reverse complement strand
GGCATTGGCGACACTCGGGGCCGCCGCTCCGAACAACTTGCCGGCCCCGAGTGTCGCCAATGCCAGACCGCCCAGGCGGATGCCCGTATTGCCGAAGAATTGACGCCGGGTCTGATTCAGTTGGAATTCTAACAGAGGATTCATGGTCAGTTGCGGGTCACGGTTTCGTCGAGGTTGAGCAGCAGGTTGGCCGTCAGGGTGTAGGCGGCCAGTTCGGTCTCGGGCAATCCGGAGCGCGGAGCCGATTCACCGACATGGATCGCCTTGCGGGCGGATTCGGGGTCGGCCTGGTACCGTTCTAGAAAACGGCCGAAGGTCGAACGCACGACCTCCAGCTCCGTCGCGCTGGGCGGACGAGAGAGGACGGTTTTGAAGGCAAAGCGGATGCGATCCTCGGGACGAGCCCCCCCTTCCGTCATCATCCGGCTGGCCAAACCGCGGGCGGCCTCGAAGTGCTGGACGTCGTTGAGGAGTTGCAAGGCCTGCAAGGGCGTGTTGCTCCGCTCGCGACGGGAACAAAACTGCTCCCGGTTCGGCGCATCGAAGGTGGCCATGAACGGTGGAGGCGCCGTGCGTTTGAAGAAGACATACAAGCTGCGACGGTAAAGAGCGGAACCGGCGTCTTGACGGTAATTGCGGGTGTTGGAACCGCTGTAGGCCACCGGTTCCCAGATGTTCGGCGGTTGGTACGGGCGAACCCCCTTGCCACCCAAAGTGCCATCGAGGAGTCCGGAAACGAACAGTGCATTGTCACGCAATTGCTCGGCATCCAATCGGAAGCGCGGGCCGCGGGCCAACCAGCGGTTCTCGGGATCCCGTTGCAGAAGGGCCGGAGGAACGGCCGCCGACTGCCGGTAGGCCGCCGAGGTCACCAGGGTGCGAACGAGCGCCTTCACATCCCAACCGGATTCCTGGAACGACACTGCCAACCAATCGAGCAACTCCGGATGACTCGGCGGTTCACCTTGTGAACCAAAATCATCAGCCGTCTTCACGAGGCCCACTCCGAAGAACTGCTGCCAGAGACGGTTCACCGTGACCCGGGCGGTCAGCGGGTGTTCCGAAGACACTAGCCATCGGGCCAGATCGAGCCGGTTGGGAACCTGCCCGGCTTGCTTCATCACTGGGAAAACCGCAGGTACGGCACGGCTCACTTTTTCGCCGGGTGCATCGTACTGACCGCGCACCATGACAAAGCTGTCGCGGGGCTTGTCCATGTCCCGCCAGATGAAGGTCTGCGGGATTTGATCTTGGAATTTGTCCCGCTGCTGACGCAGGTCGATCACCGCTGTGTTGAGCGGATCCATGGTAGCCCGGGTCTCCGTGCAAACCTTGTTCAAGTAGTATTCCCGGAGCATCCGCGTCTGCTCTGGCGTCCGCTTGTCCGCCGGCACGTCCTTGAAAATCTTCCGAAGATTCTCCGGCAATTCCTTGGGCTCCTTGCCTTGGTTCTGAGCGATCCAAACAGACAAAGAAGTAAGGGGGTCCCGGGCTGGATCAACGCGACCCATGATTCCGGCATGGTCCCAATGGACGAGTCCGCCATGCTGGGTGTAGGCAATTCCGCTGACCGGCTGCCCCGCCTTGAGGCCCACGGCATCGGCATCGAACTCCAGTCGAACCCACTCCCCCGCCTTGGGTAGAGGTCCGGCATGCATCCGACTGGGCTTGCCCTGGGTACCCCAATCGGTGGCTCCCGCATCTCCCCAAACCACACGATGCTCCCAATCGCCCTGAAAGAACTGGAGCATGACCATCTTGGGCAAGGAGGCCGGATCCAGCCGAACCCAAGCAAAGACCTTGGCCGACGCAGGAACCGCGAAAGATAGGCCCTCATAGACCGATTGAATCATCCCATCACTCCGCTGCTGGAGTGACGATTGACCAAACTTCACCGGCCCATCGGAAGACTTCACCCAAGAGGGAGATCCCTGAAGCCGGGCTCCGGTCGGGGTGCCGTCTTCGAGCCATACCGTCTCCACATCGCGGGCCGACGGCGGTGGATTGAGGGTGGCCGGATCGGTGTAGGACAAACTCTGGACTCGGGTAGCCACCCCCTTCTCTGCCTCCAAAATGCGGGAGTCGAACTCGGTCAGTTTCCAGATATCCTTCTCGGATTTCACGGGCGCCACGGGCGGGGTGCGCAACGCGTTACCATCCATCGCAGGGTCGGCCGCGCTGTGGAAGAAAGCGTAGAGCGAGTAAAATTCCTTCTGCGAGATGGGGTCGAACTTGTGATCGTGGCAGACGGCACATCCGGCCGTCAGACCCATCCAAGCCTGCGCCGTGGTGGAGGTGCGCTCGACGGCATAACGGAAGACGAATTCAGCATCAATGGCGCCCCCCTCACCGGTGGTGACGTTGTTGCGGTTGAAACCGGTGGCAATCAACTGGTCTTGGGAAGGGCTGGGCAGGAGATCTCCGGCCAACTGGTCGACGGTGAATTGATCGAACGGCAGGTTGCGGTTGAAGGCTCGGACAACCCAGTCGCGGTAGGGCCAGATTTGGCGCTCATTGTCGAGGTGCAGACCGTGTGTGTCTGCGTATCGGGCCACATCGAGCCAGTGGCGGCCCATTTGTTCACCGTACTGAGGACTGTCCATGAGGCGATCCACGCAACGCTCGTAGGCCCCCGGAAGCGAATCCGCCAAAAAGGCGTCCACCTCGGCCGGTGTGGGAGGCAAGCCCCGAAGGTCCATGCTGAGGCGGCGCAACAAGGTCGAACGATCGGCTTCGGGCCCTGCGGATACGCCCTCTTTCTGCCAGCGGTCCGCCAGAAATGCATCAATGGGCCCTGATTCCTTGTTTGACGCGGATGGGGGTTGAACCTTGCGAGGGGCCTCGAAAGCCCAGTGCTTCTGGTAGGGAGCCCCCTGTTCAATCCATTGGCGGAGAATCTTCTTCTGGGCTGCAGTGATCGTCTTGTGGGATTCCGGAGGCGGCATGATGGAATCCGGATCCTGCGTCTCCAGCCGCTTCCACAGTTCGCTCGATTTCAAGTCACCCGGTCGAATGGCTACGCGACCTTCTTTGTTGGCTGTGAAGGCTCCGTCGGCGGTGTCGAGACGAAGCCCGGCTTTGCGCTTCTTCGCGTCCAATCCATGACAGGAAAAACAGTTGTCAGACAGGATGGGGCGAATGTCCCGATTGAAGGTCAGGTCGGCCGCCAGGGCAGAAGCAGCCGAAACCGTCGCCATCGCCGGAATCCACCGGAATACGCTTTGAACCACGCGATCGGGAAGCATGACCCCAGTGTGTCTGGAGACGACAGAGATTCAATCCCGCAACCGCACGATTTACTGTTGATATTCTAGAGGCTTGCGATCGCCCTGCGGGATGGACACCAAACCGCTGGACGCGACGTATCCAACGCTCGGACGAAACCCTAAGAAAGAGCCAGATTCTTTGGGGATCGGGGGATTGGAAGGGTCCACCCTGGCGAACGCAGGCAACAAAAAACCCAGAGCTTTAGCTCTGGGTTTTCTATGAATGGTATCGAAGCGCTGGAAACAACGCTTACTTATCGATCGCCTTAGTTACCGCCACCGTTTGAACCACCGGTGGTCACCGGAGAAGCAACGGGCTGCGGGCGGGTCGGAACCACGGCCGGAGCCTTCACGTTGATGTTAGCGGACTGCTGGATGCTGGAGGGCATTCCGGCGGGCATCGGGAGAGTGTTGGCGACCACAGAAGCGGCAGAGGGGTCGAACATTTGACCACCGCAAACCTCGTAGGAGGCACCGCGGTAGGAAACAGTCACGCAACCGGACCAGACAGCCACGGTGCCATTGTCGGTGACCTGGTACTCAGAAGTACGGATCACAGCAGTGACGGTGGAACCCTTGACGATGTAGGAGGACTGAGAAGAGGTCTTCTTTACGTAACCGGCCACAGTACCACCCTTGAGGTTGATCTTGGTGATGATCACGGGCTCGGCTCCGGACTTGTCCACGGAGAGCTCATCGAAAGAGATCGAGGAATCCGGGAGAACCACGACGGTCGGACCGTTGTCAGCCAAATAGAGATTAGCCTGAGCGCCAGCTCCGGTCTCAACCTTCTGACCCGGCTTCACTGCCTCGCCCACAAATGCGGCCTGACCATCAACCTTGACGCTGCCCTTGACTCCGGTGAGTTCGGCCTTGCCGGTTTCAGCTGCGGAGAGGGAGGAACCTGCCAAAGCCGCGGTGATCGCGAGGAGGCTGGCGAAGCGGGGAGAAATCCCGATCATTTTCATGGTAACTCGTGTGAAAGGTTAAGTGTTGTTTCTTGCGGAGGTTAGGAACCGAGCGTGGGAAGTCAACCGGGATTTCCGAGGATTCCATCCACAATATTCGGCCCAATCTTGTTAATCTGCAGCAGAGGTTGAATGGATTGTTTGGCGGAATCAAGACTATGCCGCAACGATTTCAGCCGCCTCGGCCGACCACGCTTCCCACCCGGCTAGCAAATCCTGAGTCTGAACCTGGTTGGGAGCGCGCAACGGGAGCCGGACTGATCCCACCTGGATCCCTTCCTGTTCAAGAACAGCCTTGAGTGATCCCAAATAGCCACCGCCACCCAAGATCTCGATCAAGCGGATCGAGTGCCGTTGAGCTCGGCGAGCCAACCCCCAATCCCCCTGAGCAGCCGCAGTCTGCATGACACGGTACAAAGGAGCGGCCAAGTTGTAGGTCGAACCCACAGCGCCAGTGGCCCCCAAAGCAACCGCCGGCAATAGCAAGTCGTCACAACCGAACAACAACTCCTGCCCCGCTCCAAGGGCCGCCACGCAACGCTGGAGCAGGACCAAGTCAGGATTGCTGAACTTGAGACCCACCAGTGTGGGAATGCGTTCTGCGGCCAGAGTGAGGAAGCGATCTGACGCAAGATGGATCCCCGTCATGCTGGGCAAGTCATAGGCGTGGAACGGCAACCGGGGCGCTCCGGACGCGATGAACGCGCTGGAGTCCACCCAGGCTTCCACATCGGCCGGCTTGAAGTAACTGGGGGCCAAGGCCGCGATACCCGATGCGCCGGACGCTTGAGCATGAACCGCCAACTCGCGGGCCTCCTGAAGGCAGTTGGAACCCACATGGATGATGCACCGAAGGGAAGTTCCCCGCAGGACGGAAACCCACCGTTCGGCCAACAACCGTCGCTCGCCAGCGTCGAGTGAATGGCTCTCACCAGTGGTTCCATTGACAAAGACACCGTCCACACCCTGCCGGACCAACCGCTCGGCCAAGGCCTCCACTGAGCCCGACGCCACGGAGCCGTCTCTGGCAAACGGAGTCACTGGCGCGGCGATCAGCGGGACACGGATCGGAAGTGATGCAGAGAGAGACATGGGATCTTCAAGGAGTCTCTGACCCTCTCGATCTGGAATGCAACGCGGGAAACACCTTGCCCTGACCGTTTGACATTCCCTCACGCACGCACCACCCCCGAATACTCACGCACGCACCACCCCCGAATACGGGACAGGCTCCTCGGGCTAGGGACAGGCTCCTCGGACTAGGGACAGGCTCCTCGGACTAGGGACAGGCTCCTCGGGCTAGGGACAGGCTCCTCGGACTAGGGACAGGCTCTTCGGACTGGGGACAGGCTCCTCGGACTAGGGACAGGCTCTTTGGACTGGGAACAGGCTCTTCGGACTAGGGACAGGCTCTTCGGACTAGGGACAGGCTCTTCGGACTGGGGACAGGCTCCTTTCCTCGGGCAGTCGGATCACTTTCCGGGTTTAAAAAGTACGGATGCGTACTATTCTTACCGCAACCGAGATAACTTATGCCCATTCCCACTGTTTCTCCTGAAGCCGTCGCCGCCGCCAAGGCCCAACTCGACCAGCACCTGCTGGAGATCATCGAGTGGCACTTCAACCCTGCCACTGGCTGCCAGTTCTGGCTCGATTGGGCCCGCAAGAACTGGGACCCCCGCAAGGAGATCACGCGCTTCGAAGACATGCTGAAGTTCCCGCACTTCCAGGATGAATCATTGCGTGACCTGCAACCCGAGGTCTGGGTACCGGCCGAGTTCAAGGGCAAACCCTTCAACATCTTCGAGACCGGCGGCACCACCGGCATGCCCAAGCAGCGCATCGGATGGAACGACTACAAGGTCGATTACTCCGAATTCAGCGACAAGATCGACGACGCCCACTTCCCGCGCGGCGGCGCTTGGCTGATGATGGGACCCACCGGTCCGCGCCGGCTGCGTTTGGCCATCGAGCATTTGGCCAATGTCCGGGGCAGCTCCTGCTACTTCATCGACCTGGACCCGCGCTTCGTGAAGAAGCTCCTGTCGAACAAGCAGTACGACGTGGCCAAGCAGTACATGGCCCACGTGGTCGATCAGGCCGCGACCATCCTGAAGCACCGCAAGGTCAGCGGACTTTTCACGACTCCGAAACTGCTCGAAGCCCTGGCCGAACAGGTGAACCTCTGGGAAGCGGGCATCCGCGGAGTGTTCTGCGGTGGCACCTCCATGAAACCGCAGGAAGTGCGCTTCATCGTCGAAGAATTGCTCGAGGGACGCATCGGGTTCTACCCCACCTACGGCAACACCCTGATGGGCCTGGCCGCGAGCGTGCCGTTGCAGCCGGAAGACAACTTCAGCGTGACCTACTACGCGCCGCAGCCCCGGGCGGTCCTGCGCGTGGTCAAACCCAACGCTACGGAAGAGGTGGTCAACTACGGTGAATTCGGCCGCGTGGAACTCACCACACTCACCCGCGAGTTCTTCATGCCTCGGTTCCTCGAGCGCGACGAGGCCATCCGCCGCGCTCCGCGCCCGCCCTACGCCTGGGACGGCGTGGGCGATGTGCGTCCGTTCGGTGCGATGGAGAAGACCATCGTCGAAGGCGTGTACTAAGGTGCTGGGTGTTTTCAGCCCAAAATCTCGACAACAACAACGCCGACTTGGGGAAGCCCCAGTCGGCGTTTTGACGTTATGGACTCCTGCCGGCTTGGAGAGCCCAAGGCTCAGGGAGCCTGAGCCGGCTTGGCGACCGAGTTGGTCTGGGTGGAGACAGCATCCTTTCCGGCCTTCTCGGATTCCGACGGGAAGACATGGGAGTAGCGCATCCGCTTTGGCAGATTCGAATCCAACCGCCCGGCACTCCACTGCCAACCCATATACGCGGTGAGCGCCAGAACCAGATACAAGCGCCACGGCCGGCGGGTCTCCTCGAAGGGATCGACCAAGTCGCGGGTGGAACCCGGCGGCAACTCCGCGATGGCCGTCAGGCGGGTGCCGAAGGGCACATTGATCCGGGCCTTGGCGTTCACGGCCCAACCGTTGGCATCGAGGATGGGACCGAGGTTGCGCTTGCGCAGCTTGATGTAAGTCATCACCAGCGACGGTCCCGAGATGAGGAGCATGATGCCCAAGATGGCTCCGACCATGGCGAAGACACCCTGCGCCCACAGGTCCTTGCCCAAAGTGGCGACCGCCGCGAAGAAGCCCCCGATGGCCCCGAATGCCACCCCCAGGGCGGCAACCGTGCCGACGTCAACCTTCTGGGGAGCGTTGGTCGCCGGTGCCACCGCCGACGCCGCTCCCTGGGCCACCACCGCCGTCGCTGCGGCCGTGAGCTTCTGGCTGGCAGCCGCATCGGCCTCGGCCGCCCGCTTGGCGATTTGCTCTTCGACCCAGCGAACGAAGCGCTTGTAAGGCTGCCAGAAGGCCTGACGGAGGCTGATGGGGTTGGCCACGATCTTGGTGATGGTGGCGTCGTAATCGAGCCCCTTGCGGTCGTAGAACACACCATTGCGACCCACCATGAGGTTCTCGTCGTCCCCCTGCGAAAAGACGGCCACCACGGTCAGTTTCTGTCCGGTCGCCTTCCGCACGCAATCCACGTAGGCCAGATAGGCCCCCGCCAGGCTGGCCATCACCGCGTGCTTGGCTGGATCCACTACCGTGATGCAGAGATTGCAGGACCGCTGATCGAGGTAAAGGACACCCGCCTGGAAAATCGCCGGTGACCCGCCGTCGTAGAGGTCGCGGAAGTTCACGAAGTTCGTGGCGAGCATGATCAGGTCGCGGTGGAAGCGGACGAGTTTTTCGACCGAGGCGACCCCAGACGCCTCCGCCTCCAACTCGCGGTCGCGGGCGATGAGCGCGGCGATCGCGGTCTTGGCGGGCCCCTGAAGGATTTCCCGCACCCGGGTGATGCCCAAGGTCTCGACTCGGATTCCGGCTTTGGCTCCCAACCAAGCAGCATACGGAGCCAATCGATTCTGAAGCGTCTGCCAGTCTTCTTCAGTGAGGCTCGCGCGCTCTCCGAGGAGCGGCAAGACGGCCACCGACCGGAACGTGGCCATGGCGCTGGCATGGGCCGGGTTGAGACCGCCGATCAAGGAGAGCGGTTGGCCCGGAACGATCCGGGACACGGGGAACCCAGCCACCTCCTGCGCCGACACGGTCAGGTCCTTGGCCAGGAGCGCCTTGTAGTCGTCTTCGGTGCGGTTGAGCAGCGACGACAGGCGCCCCTCGAAGGCCGCCAACCGACAGCGCCCGAAGTAGTCATCGATCTTGACCTTCACCGTCTGCATCGCCGCCGCGGCCGCGGCCGTCGCCGGACCGGCCGGAAGGATCTTCGTTGCCTCGGATTCCGAGGCGCTCACCCAGGCATCAAACCGGGTCAATTCAACGAAGAACTCCTCCAATTTCACCGCGTCGATGCCCGGCTTTCCACTCCGGTCCATCACCGACCCGACCGCCGCGATCGCCTCGCGGACGACCTGCTGGACCGCGGTGTCATCGGCCGATTCCGGGATGATCACCCCGTCACCATTGAAGACGGTGTTGGCGAAGCTCTTCGTCGCCGCCGCGGCGTCTGCGACGGTGATCACCGCCGCCTCAGCCTTGCCCAATTGCCGGAGGATCACCCGGGCCGAACCCAGGATCTGGCGCCCCTCCGGAATGCTGTCGTTGATCGCAGCGAGAGAAACCCCGTCGCGCCCCTTCACGAGGTCGTCGGCGTCCTTGAGCATCGAACCGGCCCAACGAATGGCGCAGATGAGTTCCTGCGCCCGGATACGACCGTCTCCGTCGGAATCGATGAGCGCGGCGGTCTTGGGATCGAACTCGATGCCCGTGGTCGGACAAGCCAGTGCGACCCAAAGCTTCTGGTCCAGCTGGTCCAGGTTCATCAGGTCGGCACCGGTCTGAAGTTTGACCTGATCAAACCCGCCGGCTCGAAAGAACTGCCAGGGGTGCGGTTTCCGGGATGCGGGGGCGGACGGAGTTTGCATGTTCGGACAGCAGCGTTGGTGACAATCTATACCCGTTGAATAGCTCGGACGCTACCCAGCGTATTGGCTGATGCTGGGATCGAATGTTATCCCGGGATCCTGATTTCTGGCGGAGGCGGGGATTCCTTGAGCTGGCGATGCGTCTCAGGATCCGAGCGCTTGAGGATTTCAAGGCGTTCTACAAGACCACTCCCTCCGACTCCACCGCTGTGACAGGCATCCAAACGGGTGTAAGGCTTGAAGGATTGAGGCAATCCAATCACCCGCGCCCGATCCGGAGACCACTCGGTCACGGCACGCCGGTCGAGAACCATCCAACTGTAGGGTAAGCTGCGCAGGTCCACACCGGCGCGGCGGCCAAATTGGACCCACTCCCCATCGGTGAAGGCTTCGGTCGGGGCCTTGGCGAAGAAGTGGCACCAGTCGGTTTCCCGGCCAGCCACCTGAAGGCCACAGGTTTGACGATGCGGGCAAGGAGCCACTATGTTGAATTCTTCCCGCAACTGCTCACGCAACGTGATCAGGCCGCGACTGCAGGCATGGGTACCGGGCTCCAACCACAACACGCATTGGGCCGCCCGCACGGCCGTCATCAGTCGAGGCAGATCGTCCCGATGCAACTCGTTGAGCACATGACTGATGACCAACGTGGTGCAGGAGTCCGCCCCGGACGGATCAGGCTCTGCTCGAAGACCCGGGAAACGCTCCCGAGCCCTGCGGGCTGCGAATTGCATAGCCAAGGCGGAACGGTCGTGTAGGCGGACCTCGGAGAATGTCGCCGACTCAAAGGCATCGACCACGCAACGCGAGGCCACTCCACTGCCACACCCCCAATCCAGCACCGGACCCGAGGGCGGAGCCCAGTTCAGACGCTGCAATTCGGACAAGGCCGCGCCCCACTTCCAGGCGATGCGCTGGGCGTAGGTGAAATCGTAACTCGCCAGGTCTGACAAGGTGCGCCAGTAGGGCTCTCGCACCGGTTCCGAGCGCAGGAACAAAGCCCGCAATCGTTCCAAAGAAGCCCAGTCCACCTCGTCCCAGGTCATGACACCGTCGGGGTTTCGCGCGAAACCGCAGCCTCCGATCCGACCAACGCGAAGCCCAATCGCTCGGCCAGACGCTGGCGAACAATTCCGTGGAATGCCGCGAACTCCGAGACAGCACGGGCGCGCGCCTCGGTATCACCCGGGGTTTTCCGGCGAATGGCCGCGATCATTATGTTTTTGCCGGTGTGCTCGGTCGAAATGAACTCGAAGACGCGAGTGTCATAACCGGCCCATTCGAGCAACAGGGCCCGCAGCGCATCCGTGGCAAACTCGGCGTGCCGCTCGCGAAAGATTCCGTGGCGCAGCGAGCCGGCCAACGGAGCGGGCACCGACAACTGAGGGCGAACCTCCTGATGGCAGCACGGCGAAACCAATATCAGCGGGGCTCCCGACTGAACCCCCTTGGCCAACGCCTCATCGGTCGCTGTATCGCAGGCATGCAAGGCCATGACCACGGAAGCCGAGTCCAAGCGGCTCGAAGCGATATCTCCCGCCTCAAACTTCAACTGAGCAAATCCGCAACGACCGGCCACAGACCTCCCCTGCTCAACCAGGCCGGGCCGCACCTCGACCCCGGTGGCTGTGACCGCTCCGGTGCGGGTTTTGGAAAGGTGTTCGTAGGCCGCGAAAGTCAGATAGGCCTTGCCGCACCCCATATCCACCAGGTGCAACGGCGCAGCCGGATCGAGTTGGGCCGCAACCAACAAGGGCTGCAGCACTTCGACAAAGCGATTGATCTGGCGGAACTTGGCTTCCATGCCCGCCTTGACCGCACCCTCGGCGGTAGTGACACCCAATTCCTTGAGCCACGCCGAATGACCCGGAACCGGACGCGGCTTGGCTCGGTCATGGGCCAGATCGGGCACTTCATCCACTTCGGGTTTACCCAAGAGCATTCGAGTCTGACGCCCTTTGCGGAACGTCAACTGGGCGGTGCCAGTAGTGGTCGAGAGGAAGCCATTGAGAAACTGCTGACCCAACAGGTCGCGCAACAAATCGATCGCCTCGTCGTACGGGAAATTCTTGGTCACATCCCGCGTCGGGTGCCGGTACACGAACGACAGCACCGGGGCGTCTTTCAAGCGCACCGGGCGGATGAACACATTGCGAATGCCGTCGGGCTGGATCGACGCACCGAGGTTCAGCCGGACCAGGGTGCCGTCCTGGGCGCTCTGGCGCACGCGGTCCAGGAAATCATCCACCGTCTTGGAACTCATGGGCACGAACCTTAACCGGTCACCGGTGCCGGGGACAGGATGGTTTCCGAAGGCAACGGACCCGCCAGGCGAAGATCGGCCACACATTCGACATGCTGGGTCTGAGGGAACATGTCCAGCGGGATGACCGTCTCGAGTCGATAGCGCCCGTCGGCGCACAGAATTTTCAGGTCCCGAGCCAATGTGGCTGGGTGACACGAGACATAGAGGATCTGCCCCGGTCCGGTCCGGCGCAGGACTTCCAGGCTGGGAGGGCGACAACCGACACGCGGTGGGTCGAGCAGCACGGCCGTCTGGGCCGGGTTCCATTTGGCCAGCAAGCTCGGTAATACCTGGTCCGTGTCACCGGCCACATAGGAACCGTTGCGGATGCCGCGGGATTCCTGGTTGCGGCGGGCCGCTCGGATGGCCGGCGCATCGAGTTCGACGCCGACGAAACTCTCGACCGCATCGGCCACCTCGATGCTGAAGAAGCCCACACCGCAGTAAGCGTCCACCAGATGCTGTGCCCCATGACTGCGCAGCCGCTCCTTCACCACCCGCACCAACTCGGGCAAGAGCAGGAAGTTGTTCTGGAAGAAGGAATGCTCCGGCACTTCCCAACCCGGGGCTTCCATGCGGAGCACTGTCTTGATCCCGCCCTTCGGAGGCGGATTGCGCCGCCATTGCGTGATGGCCTCGTTCAGCGACGGTTCAGCGATCGCACACGACTCGATGTCGCACACCAAGCCGCAGTCGGTGCGCATGAAGCCCAGATTCAACTTCTGGGCCGGCTTGTTCCATTGGCTGCGGACCAGGATGCGGTTGCGGTAGTGATAGGGGTTCGGACACGGAATCACCCCCTGCACGATGGACGGATCAAAGCCGCCGACGCGCCGGAACAGTTCGCTGATTTGCCGATGTTTCCAGCGGAGCTGGGCCGCGTAGTCGATGTGCTGGTACTGGCAGCCGCCACACTCACCAAAGTAGGTGCATTTGGGTGTTACCCGCTCGGTGGAGCCGGTGATGATCTTCACCAGTTCGGCCCGGCCGAAACTCTTCTTCACCTCGGTGAGCTTGGCCTCCACCACATCGCCCGGCGCGGTGAATGGAATGAACACCACAAATTCACCCACACGAGCCACCCCTTCTCCGCCGAAAGCGAGGTCCGTGATTTCCAGGCGCAGTCGCTGGCCGGCGACGGGCAGTCCGTTGGACAATGTTTCCACCCCGCCGAATTGCCACGAATCGGGCCTCCGACAAAAGGACGGACTTGAGCGAAGTGACTATTCGCCGTTCGGATAGGACCCGAGGATTTTCACAAAACTGCAGTGCTGACCCAGCATCTCAATGGCCTTGGCAACCTTGGTGTCCTCGGCGTGACCGTCGATGTCGGCAAAGAAGAAATACTCCCAGGCCTTCCGCTTCGAGGGTCGAGACTCGATCTTGGTCATGTTGATGCGGAAGCGACGGAAGGGAGCCAAGGCCCGGTGCAAGGCACCGGCTTCGTCACGCAGGCTGAACATCAAGCTGGTCCGGTCGGCTCCGGAACTCGGACCACATTGACGGCCCAGTACCAGGAATCGGGTGGCGTTGGCCGAGTTGTCCTGGATGTCCCGCTCCAAGATAGGAACCTTGTAGCGCTCTCCAGCCAGTTCACCCGTGATGGCCGCCGCGTATTTTTCCTTCGCAGCCAATTCGGCCGAACGGGCATTCGAACTGGTCTCAACCACCTCGGCCTGCGGCAGGCTGCGTTGGATCCATCCACGGCACTGGGCCAGCGTCTGGGGATGGACGTAGAGTTTACGAATGTCTTCGCGACGCCCCTTGGCGGCCAGGCAGTGGGAAATCTTGAGAACGATTTGCGAGACGATCTTCAGGTCGCTGTCCACGAACATGTCCAGCGTGTGGGTCACCACGCCCTCGGTGGAGTTCTCGACGGGCACCACGCCGTAGTCGGCCTGCTGGCGCGACACCTCATTGAACACATCGGCAATGGTTCTCTGCGGAGCATAGGCCAGCGACGCACCAAAGCGGCGCAAGGCCGCCTGATGGGTGAAGGTCGCTTCAGGCCCGAGATAGGCGATGGTCAAGCTCCGCTCCAAGGACAGAGCGCAGGACATGATCTCACGATAAATGGCCCGGAGCCCTTCGTTGGTGATCGGCCCCTGATTGTGGCGAAAGACCTTCTGGAACACGGCCCGCTCCCGGTGCGGTGCATAGATTTCCTGGCCGTGACGGGTCTTAATCGCCCCGATCTCCAGCACGTGACGCGTACGCTCGTTGAGCAGACGCACGATGTCGGCGTCCAACGCATCGATGGCCTGACGGTGTTCCTGCAAGGACATGGCTTGGGGCACGATGCCGAAACTCGGCGGCGGGGCGAAGGAGGTTTTTTGCCGTGCCGTCAGGAAATGTCTAAGAGCCTGTCTGAAAATGGGGAGGGGTTCTGCGGCTGGGGAATTCTGGGTTGGGCAAGGCGGTGAGCGGCGGGGCAGACCTCCTACGGTCTGTTCCGCCCGAACCAACGCAGTCCAAGCCGGAAAGACCCGCCGCAGAACCCCTACCCATTTTCAGACAGGCTCCAACACGGGTGACAATGGAGGAGTCAGGAAGACCAAGGAACGTGTGGCGGGCCCGTTTCCAAGATCTACCGATCGCCGTAGGGCTCAATCCGCTCCAAAACCAACCCTTCTCCGTCATGAAGATCTCTCACGCCATCACCCTCAAACGCCATCTCCTGACCTGCGCATTGGGTCTGTTGCTGGGAACCAGCCAAGGATCCGCCCAGGAACGTTTCCACTGGCCAGGCACCGGAGGGTGGTCCGCCACCTCACCGTATGTGAGACAGTTCGACACCAATTCATTGGTCACGCTGCGCGGTTGGGTCGTTCGATTGGAGTCCTTTCGGCCTGGTGGCGGCGCCTCACCCGGATTGCGTGCCATCGTTCAATCGGGGTCGGACAAGGTGACCGTCCACCTGGGACCACGCTGGTATCTGGAACGTCAAGAAATGCAGCTCCAGCCCAAGGATCCGGTGGCCATCGAAGGATCCCGGATTCCCATGGGTGGCAGTTCGGTGGTGATCGCCCGAACGATCAGCATGGGTGAACGATCGTTGGTGCTTCGCGATGCAGTGGGAACACCCACGTGGTCGGCCGATCAAATCCGACCTCCTGGCACCCGCCCCACCGTGCTGGCACCGGATAGCGGATCCACTTGGACTCTCCAGTTGCCCGAAGGCAAGGCGGACCGCGGTCGCGCCGCCTTCAACATGATGTGGTGCCACGGATGTCACGTCGTGAAGGGCTATGAAAAAGAATTCGACGCGCCCTATGCCCAACCCGCAGTGCCCGTGATTCTCGGCGCCGAACAGCGCAAGCCGAGTCGTATTGAACTGGTCAACTCGATCATCAACCCCTCGCACCGGATTGAACCCGGCTTCCAAAAAGATTTGGTCAGCCAAGGGAAGTTCTCACGAATGGGGGACTACAATGAAATCATGACCTTGCAGCAATTGAGCGACCTGGTGGCATTCCTGGAATCGTTGCCTCGCTGAGCAACCCGCGCTCCTGCAATGAAAACGGCCCTCTGGATCGATGGATCCGGAGGGCCGTTGCGATTTCAGGATTCTACGCCTTCAAGGCGAGAACACCTGCTGGAAACCTTCTTCTCAGTCAAAAGCGTGTCCTGCGCAGCAGAGGACGTTGCGCAACTTGTGGCGCACGAGCTCCTTCACCGCCTTGCGGGCCGGCGCGAGATACTTGCGGGGATCGAACTCCTTGGGCTTGGTCACCAAGACCTCGCGGATCGCGGCGGTCATGGCCAGGCGCAAGTCGGTGTCGATGTTGACCTTGGTGCAACCCACGCGACGGGCCACCTCGATATCGGCCTCGGAAACGCCGGCCGTCTCTTCGCCGAGGTCGCCGCCGTACTTGTTGATCTTCTGGGCGAGATCCTTGGGAACCGAGGAGGCTCCGTGCAACACCAGCGGATAGTCTCCCATGCCGGCTTCGAGCAAGGCCTTCTTGATGGCCTTGAGACGCTCGAGATCGAGATGCTGCTCGCCCTTGAACTTGTAGGCGCCGTGGCTGTTGCCGATGGCCACGGCCAGGGAGTCCACGCCGGACTGCTTGACGAACTGGACGGCTTCATCCGGGTGGGTGTAGGCCCCGCCCTTGGAGTAGCTGCCGCCTTCTTCGCCGTCATCGTGCTGGGCGCCGACGAGCATGCCGAGTTCACCTTCGACGACGCAGTTATGCTTGTGAGCGTACTCGACGACCTTGGCGCAGATCTCGACGTTCTTGTCGAAGGGATCGTGCGAAGCGTCGATCATCACGCTGGTGAAGCCCTCGTCGATGCACTGCTTGCACAACTCGAAGCTGTCACCGTGGTCCAGGTGAACAGCGATGGGGATGGTGGACAGCTTGACCGCGGAGTCGATCAGTCCCTTGAGGTACACCGGATGGGCGTAATCGCGGGCGCCTTTGGAGATTTGCAGCATCACTGGGGCCTTTTCTTCCTCGCAAGCCTCGATGATGGCCTGGAGCAGCTCCATGTTGTTCACGTTGAAAGCACCGAGGGCGTATTTGCCCTTCAAGGCCTTCGCGAACAAGTCGCGCGTGTGGGTCAATGGCATAAGTCTAAATGTGTTGCAGGCCGGTTCGTGAGAACCGAATGAGGCGACACACTAGGAAAGTGCGTTACGGCTGGGAACTGGTTTTTTGCCCTACCCAAAACACGTGTTCACCACCAGAGATCATCCACGTCCACTGGCGTCGTTCAAAATCTCCCGGGCGCAGGCCACATCCTCAACCAAAAGTACTCCAGCGGAGCGGGATGGGTCCGAAGCCCGCTTTGGAAGCGATCATCCCTCCCACCTCGCGCGCAGAGCGAATGCTGAAACTCGCACCAGAGCTTCCCTGCGGTCGCAGGCCCCATCCCGCGTAGCGCCCCATGCATCACAGAACTCAAGCAATGAGCTTGTGGACCACCTCGCCGAACACGTCGGTCAGGCGGAAATCACGCCCCTGGAAACGGTAGGTGAGCTTCTCGTGGTCGAAGCCCAGCAGGCGCAGGATCGTGGCGTGCAGGTCGTGGACATGCACCTTGTCGACCGTCGCATTGAAACCGAAATCGTCGGAGGCCCCGAGGGTCATGCCCGGACGGATTCCCCCGCCGGCCATCCACATGGAGAAACAGTTCGGGTGATGGTCACGACCGTCATCGCCGCCTTGCACCATCGGCGTCCGGCCGAATTCGCCGCCCCAGATCACCAAGGTGTCGTCCAGCAAACCCCGAGCCTTGAGGTCCTGGATTAATGCGGCGTTGGCCCGGTCGGTGTCGGCACAGTTGCGCTTCAGATCGCCCGATAAATTTCCGTGCTGATCCCAGGCCTCATGGAAGATCTGCACAAACCGAGTACCCCGTTCGACCAGGCGCCGTGCCAAAAGGCAGGCCGTGGCATAGGTGGTCTTACCGGGCGTGGCCCCATAAAGATCCAGGATGTGCTGAGGCTCCTGACGGATGTCCATCAGTTCGGGTGCACTCGACTGCATCTGGTAAGCCATCTCGAAGGAGTTGATCCGAGTCGCGATCTCGGGGTCACCCACCCGACCCAAACGCTGGCGGTTGAGTTCTTGGATGGCATCCAAGGTTTGCCGCTGGGAAGTGCTGTCCACGCCCTTGGGATTGGAGAGGTACAGAACCGGATCACTCCCACTGCGAAAAAGGACCCCGTTGTAGACGCTGGGCAAGAAACCCGCACCCCAGTTGGAGGCGCCACCGCTGCTCCCCTTGCTGCCAGTGGAGAAGACCACATAAGCCGGCAAATTGCTGCTCTCGCTGCCCAGACCGTAGGTCGTCCAAGCACCCAGGCTCGGCCGACCGAATTGCTGGGAACCCGTGTTCATGAAGATTTGTGCCGGCGCGTGATTGAAGGCGTCGGTGTGCATCGATCGCACGATGGCGATGTCATCGGCTACCCGAGCCAAATGAGGCATGAGCTCAGAGATTTCCTGCCCCGACTGGCCGTGACGAGCGAACTTGAATTTGGGCCCCAGCAATTTGGCATCCGGGTTGATGAAGGCCGACCGATACCCCTTGAGCAGTTCGGCCGGGGGAAGTTTTCCGTTCCACTTCGTCAACTCCGGCTTGTGATCGAAGAGCTCCAAATGGCTCGGAGCTCCGGCCTGAAAGAGATAGATGACCCGCTTGGCCTTGGCCGGGAACGGCGAAGATTTGGCCGCCAACGGACCCGAAACGGACACTCCCGATCGGGCCGGGCCGGCCTGAGCCGAATCCCCCAGGAGCGCGTGCAGGGCCGCCATGCCCAAGCCCACGCCGCAATCCCGGAAGAACCACCGCCGCGTGAGGTGCGCCTGATGCTGGGACAACGCCTGTTGAAGAATGGATTGAGGGTTCATGGGGTTCACTCCTTGGTGAAGGTTTCGTCGAGATTCAAGAGGGCCCGGGCCACAGCGGCGTGGGCAGCGAGGGTTGCCGGCGTGACTCCCGCAGGGAGCCCATTCACCGGTTCGGATCGGCCCACAGCCATCTCGGCCGCGTTCAGCCAACCCTCGGCAATGCGCGCGCGCTGCTGCGTCAGAAGACGCCTGAGTGCCCGCAACTCCTCCGGTTGCGGCGACCGGCTCAAGACTTGTCGGAACGCGAAGGCGATCCGCTGCTCATCGGTCTTGCCGCCCTCATTCACCGACTTCCGAGCCAAAGCTTGGGCGGCTTCCACGAACTGCGGTTCATTCAGCGAGGTGAGCGCCTGCAAAGGCGTATTGGAACGCAGGCGACGCACACACGAGGCATCGCCGTTGGGCGCGTCGAAGGCCTGCAACACCGGATACGGGATGCTGCGGAAGCGGAAGGTGTACAAGGATCGCCGGTACCGCTCGGGCCCCTTCTCCTCGATCCAAGTCTTGGGTCCATAGCTCGCCGGCGGCTGAAACAGGAACTCAGGGGCCGGAGGATACACCGCTCGCCCTCCGAGTGCGGGATTGATCAAACCAGACACGGACAACGCGATATCCCGAACGATCTCACCCTCGACCCGGAAGCGCGGCCCCCGAGCCAACAGCCGGTTGTTGGGATCGCGCTCGAGCAAAACAGGATTCACCCGACTGGCTTGACGGTACGTCGCCGAATTCACGATAAGACGGTGCAAGTGCTTGAGGGACCACGGAGCCACGCCCGGTTCGGAGGGCTGCATGAACTCAACGGCCAACCAATCGAGCAATTCCCGATGGGAAGCCGGGGGCGACTGCGTCCCGAGGTCTTCAACGGTCTCCACCAAACCCACTCCGAAGTACTGCTGCCACAGTCGATTGACCGCCACCCGCGCGGTGGTGGGAGAACGCGGATCCACCAACCAACGGGCGAGCGTCAGGCGCGAATCATCCGCACCCGCGGGCAATGGCGGCAGAAACGCCGGAGTCCCATGAGTCACTTCGCGGTCGGGTTTCAGCCAGTCTCCTCGCCGGAACAGGCGAGTGGCCATGCGGCTTTCGCCCGGCCCCTGCCCTTGTCGCGCAGCGAACACCAGTGCTGGAGCGCCCTCCGGCCACTGCTTCCACAGCGCCTCGATCCGGGAATTCACCTCAGCAAAGTTTGTCTGGGTGGTGCGCCAATACGAAAACACCGCCGCATTCTGGGCCGGGGTCCGTCGCTCTGCCGGGGCCTTCGTCACGATGTCGCGCACCGCCGCGGGCAACGGATCGGCCACGGCGTTCGTGATTGGGCTGACCGAGAGACGGAACCGCCCAAGATTGTGGGTCTGCAAGTCGTCGGAGTTCCATCCACCGTGTTCCTGATGGAGCTCGAACTCCAGGATCGCCCCCTTCGGAAAGGTCACCGGCTTTTCAGCCACGAAGACGGCCTTGCGGGATTGGTTCCGACGACCGGGGCCGGCATCAATGCCCCAAGCCGTTTCCGTCTTGCCATCAATGGCGTGAGCCACCGGTCCATACGTGCGCTTCGTGCTGGAACGGTCGTCGAACTCGGCCTCCAACGGTTTCTCCGCATTCGCGAAATCGGCGGTCGCCCGGATGAATTTCACCGAAACCTTGTTGGTCGGGTTTTCGCGATCCGTGGCGGTGACCTTGAACTCGCTGAGTGCCGCCATGCCGCGGATGGACCGACCGGGTCCCTGACAAGGCAAGTTGGGATCGGTCAATTGCTCAAAACGAAACGAGGCGACGGAGGTGAGTGAGTTCGTGCCCCGGAAGTGAGGGGCCCACTGAGTGGGAGCGTAACTGGCGGCACGGATCGAACCGTCTTCATACTGGTAGAATCGCTCCCCCTGTTCTCCGACATGCTCGCAGCGCACGACCGTCCATTCGGGCTGATCGCCGCGCACTGAGGCTTCCCACGCCGCCATGCGCGTCTCCCAATCCGGAGTGGTGTGACGGAGCTTCTCCTCCTCCTCACGGATTTGCCGTGCCAACTGGTCACGGAGACGCTGCTCGGAGGGGCTGTAGGCCACCATCGAGGATTCATGGTCGTTGTTCAGGAAGGCAAAGAGCCGGTAGTACTCCTCCTGCGAAATGGGATCGTATTTGTGATCGTGACACTGGGCACACTGGATAGTGATGCCCAAGACCGCCTTGCCGATGCAGTCCATGCGGTCGATCAAGCCGTCGATGCGGAACTGTTCCGGGTCGGCACCCCCTTCTTCATTGAGCATCGCGTTGCGCAGGAATCCGGTTGCCACACGCTGTGAGTCAGTGGCCTGGGGCAATTGATCTCCGGCGATTTGCTCAATCAAGAATTGGTTGTAAGGCAAATCACGGTTCAAGGCATCCACCACCCAGTCCCGGTAGGCCCAGACGAACCGGGGCTTGTCCTTCTCGAAACCGTCCGAGTCGGCGTACCGGGCCGCATCCAACCAGTGCCGCCCCCAGCGCTCGCCGTGATGGGGCGAGGCGAGCAGACCCGACACCGCCCGGTCCCAGGCATCGGGAGCCTTGTCAGCGAGGAACCGATCCACTTCGGCCGGGGTCGGCGGCAACCCGGTCAGGTCCAGGTGGAGACGGCGCAACAAAGTGATGCGGTCGGCCTCCGGGGATGGCTTGAGCCCCTCAGCTTCGAGGCGGGCCAGAATGAACCGATCGATGGGCGTCCGGACCCAGTCCGCGCGGCGCACGCGGGGCGATTCAGGCCGCACCGGGGGCTTCCAAGCCCAATGATCCCGGCGCACGGCATTCGTCAATGACGCCCCACAGGCGACCCCGCCGATCCAAAGCGACCCCACCAATACGATGCTCCGAACCAACGACGAGAAAGCGACGGGGGTGTTCACAACCCCCACACAGTGCCCCGAGCGCCCAAGCCGGTCCAATGGGATTTGAACCCCCAGCGCGTGGCTCCAGATACCCCATGCACTTGCCACTCCTCACGGGTCTGAATCCGGCTCCCATGCACGAAATCGGCAAAGATCATGGGGACAGGCTGAACAAGATTCCGGCTCCAGTCAGGAAGCACAGGAATCCCCCATTCGGCCGCTTCGGATACCCCTTCTGGCGCCCCTTTTGCACGCCATAACCACCTCAAACCTAACCCAACCCAACCAACAATCCCAAAACCGCGAGGGAGCGCTCGATGAAATCTGCCCCAATCGCGACCTTTCCCGACGCAACGACGCTTGCCGGCCGGTCTTCGGCGACGCACCGTTGAACTCCAGCAAACCATGAAACGCGTGATCTTCTCTGTGCTGTCCGCCGCCTTGGCGACCACACTCTTCATCTCCCCCGCTCTGGCCGCCGAAAAGAAGGCCAAGGAATCCAAAACGGATTCGTGGAAGCAACTCTTCGACGGCAAGGACACCTCCCAATGGCGCGGCTACAAGGCGACCGCTTTCCCGACCAAGGGTTGGCGCGTTGAAGACGGCACTCTCCGCCATGTCTCCGGAGAAGGCGGCGGCGACCTCATCACCGTCGACAAGTTCAGCGATTTTGAACTGCGCTTTGAATGGAAGGTCGCACCCGGGGCCAACAGCGGCGTGATCTATCGGGTCACTGAAGACCACAACGCCTCCTACGAAACCGGGCCAGAGTATCAGGTACTCGATGACTCCAAGCACGGAGACGGCAAGAACCCCAAGACCAGCGCCGCCGCGTTGTACGCGCTCATCGCCTGCAATGCCGAGAAGGCGCTCAAGCCCGTCGGCGAATGGAACAAGGCCCGCATCGTAATCAAGGGCAACCAAGCTGAGCACTGGCTCAACAAGAAGAAGGTCGTTGAATACCAATGGGGTGGCTCCGAGACGCAGAAGCTGATCTCGGAATCCAAGTTCAAGGGCATGCCCGGCTTTGCAAAGAACGGAACCGGTCACATCTGCCTGCAAGACCACGGTGACGACGTCTGGTTCCGCAACATCAAGATCCGCACCTTCTGAGTCACAGTCCCGTTTGCACCGAAAGCCCACCCAGCCTCAGTGAATCCCATCTACTGGGACTACAACGCCACCACGCCTCCGGACCCTCGCGTCCGGCAGGCGATGGAACCGTTCAGCGATCAACTCTGGGGCAACCCCTCCAGCGTCCACTCGGTCGGACGCCGGGCACGCGCGGCCCTCGATGAATTTCGCTACCGATTGGCAGGAGTCTGGCGGTGCAAACCCAGTGAGGTGGTCTTTACGAGCGGCGGAACCGAATCGAACAACCTGGCCGTATTGGGAGCCGCAAGGCTCGGCAAGGCACAAGGCCGAAGCCATCTGGTGGCCTCGCCAGTGGAACACCACGCGGTGCTTCACGCGTTCAAATACCTCGAGTCTCAAGAGGGGTTCACCCTCACGCTGTTGCCCGTGGATCATCATGGCCGCGTCTCCATTGACTCCGTCGCCGCCGCACTGCGCTCGGACACGGCGCTGGTGTCGGTCATGACCGCCAACAACGAAACCGGAACGATCCAACCGGTGGCCGAAATTGGACGCCTCTGCCGTCAGCAGGGCGTCACCTTCCACACCGATGCGGTCCAATCCTTCGGAAAACTGCCCTTCGAGAGCGTTCACCAGTTCGAAGCGGATCTGGTTTCGGTTTGCGCCCACAAATTCCACGGACCCAAAGGTGCCGGTGCGCTCTTCATTCGTTCCCC
>Ga0255138_1000114_pt1 | contig 22660 bp, 19 predicted proteins | sample Law_Colum_RepA_8_FD_188545 | JGI IMG/M metagenome (GOLD analysis project Ga0255138, IMG submission 188545) | Freshwater microbial communities from St. Lawrence River, New York, United States - Law_Colum_RepA_8d | ecosystem: Environmental > Aquatic > Freshwater > River | place: USA: New York... | reverse complement strand
TTGTATATGTTTTCGATGTATTGTTGACATTAATTATATTAAATTGTAAATTGGAAAGGTAATTAATTATAATATCATTGCTTATTCCAATTTCTTGATATAAATATTTAACAACATTAACATGATCATGTTCACAAGCCCATCTGCATGCATAATTATTTTCTGATTGGAAATTTTCTTTTGTTAGTTCAATTTCTCGATGTAAATATTCAACAACATCAATATGACCATTTTGACAAGCCAATCGACATGCACAATTATCTTTTGATTGAAAATCTTCTTTTTCTAATCCAATTTCCTGATGTAAATATTTAATAATTTCAAAATGGCCTTTTTCACAAGCCCATTGACATGCTAAATTATTTCTTGATTGAAAATCTTCTTTTGTTAATTCAATTTCTTGATGTAAATATTTAACAATATCTATATGACCATTTTCACAAGCCCATCGACACGCATAATTATTTTCTGATTGAAAATTTTCTTTTGTTAATCCAATTTCTTGATGTAAATATTTAACAACATCTATATGGCCTTTTTCACAAGCCAATTGGCATACTGAATTATTTCTTGATTGGAAATCTTCTTTTGTTAATCTAATTTCGATGTGTAAATGTTTAATAATTTTATAAATTGAATCATGAGTCATATCAACAAATGAAGTAAATAATGAGCTATCATCATATGTGTATACACCATCTGCAACATTAGGTCTGTCAAAATTATAGATTTGATGGATATTAATCTTATTATTAGACATTGATATTTCTATATATATATACACAGGATAGTTTCTTGGATTTTTTTCATTTTTTTAATAAACACTGTATATTCTAAATAACTGTCATTTTTTGTACACACATTTTTCTAAACGTTATTGAACATTGACCAATAAAATTAGAAATTAGATCAGTATTTTATTAACTCATAAGCTTACAAAATATCATTAAAGATTGTTTAAAAAATGAAATAATTACATCAAATTACAAATATAATTCATATTATAATATGAATTATCATGATATAATCGCATCAATTCTAAATTACTACATTCATTCGTCATTAAGATTAATTAACAGTAAATGGAATGAACAATTTTGGAGAAATCCTAAATGTGTTAGATTTGTTAATGACAATAAATGTAAACAATTGATAATAAATCATATGGAATATATACCGTATAGTAAATATTTAGAAAAACTATGTATTAAATTAAATATTTTTACTAAAATAGAAAATAATTATCGTGGTAAAGAATTAAGAAATAGAATATATTCTGCATGTCGCGGTGGATCATTATTTTTTTTGCAAACAATTAATCTTAATGACTATAGAAAAATTATCAGCATAAATAAATGTTATTGTTTAGCATGTAAAAATAATCATATTGATATAATTAAATATTTACTAGAAATTAAAATACATAATTGCACCACAATGTCTAATCTTTTAGACATTGCATTGAAGGAAGAAAATATTGACATGATTAAATTAGCGTACAAAAATATTCAAACAACAACAAATTATGATTATTATGAATATTATACTTATACTAAAACTGACGTTATTGATTATGTAAAATTAATCAGTTATTGTCATGAAGAAAATAGAATTAATGCACTTTTTAGTCGCACTTACGATAGTGCATGCTTGCGTGGAAATGTTGAAGTGATAAAACATCTACATAAAGTTATTGGTTATAAAAATTTCACTAATTTGCGATCGTTGATGAATTTCGAATCAATTAAATATTTAAATGAAAATAAATTAATTGATAAAAAAATTGTCCTCGTGTCAAAATGTCATATTCGTAATTTAAATATCGACAAAATTATGTATTTACATAAAAATATGGATTTTAATAAACATGATTTCATAAATCTCCATCAAAATTTATTGTGCATATATGATGTTGACAAAACTGGTATTAATTATTATTTAAAATCGTTTCTTAATTTTAATGACAATGAATTGTTATCATTGATTAAATTTTAATTAATTACATAAAAAAATGAAAACGTTAATGCTAATTAAATGTACATATTTAATATAATCAAATTACATGAATATAGTTGATATTAATTACATTGTTAACAAATTTAATAATAAATTAAATAATAGGCATGCATCAAATGTAACAAATATTGCATCAATATTGTCTTTATACAGTAATTACATAAATAAAAATACACTTTGTGTTGTTAAAAAATATAATCAATATCTTGACATCAAAAAATTATCAATCATAATTAAATGTATCAAATATAATGTTAAAATAAAAATTATTTTCTATAAAATAACACATGATGATATTAATTTAATTATTAAAACTATTCTTAATTATGACAATAAATATTACTTCAAATATATTGACGACAATGTCAATGTAATGGATACTATACTTATGATATGTTTAAATCGTAAATGTTTATATTATGATAGCGATGATAGTGACAACAATCAAAGATTGTTCTCAGAACAGCACAGCTGTTCTGACAACTGTTGTGACGACGATATTCATCATAGAAAAATAATAATCAAATATTTCATTAAAAATTATTTTCACATGAATGTAATTAAATATTTACATAAACATATTGGATTAACAAAAAAAGATTTCCAATCAATAAATCATTTTTTGTGCAGATTGCCATACAGACCACATGAAATTGACCAATACATTAATATTATCAAGTTTTTTCACATAAAAATAAAACTGACAACAGAAAATATGTGGACAAAAGATTACAATATTTGTGAATTTTCTTGTGGTAATGAATATCTTGCAGTTATTAAATATTTTCATAAAAAAATTGGGTTAACAAAACGAGATTTTCAATCTCAAAAAAATAAAGTATTTTACAGTGCATGTAAAGATGTAAATGTTAATATTATTAGATATTTACATAAAGAAATTGGATTTACAGAACAAGATTTATTAATGCATAAAAATAATGCATTGAAATTAGCTTCCATGTATAATCGTATTGATATTATCAATTACTGGCATAAAGAAATTGAATGCAATGATAATTTATAAAAAATGAAAATATTAACACTGAGTAAATTTTATGTTAATTATATGAATATAGTTGATAATAGTCACATATCATGTGAAAAATAGTTTGTGACAACAATCATTGATTGTTCTCAGAACAGCACAGCTGTTGTGACAATGATCAGTGATCAATCTCAGAATTTCCTATGGAAATTGTGACAATGGATAATTCAGAATATAAATAAATTATTAATAATAGTATTTACAAAATAATTTATTACCATATGGAAATGATGGAGTATAATGTTCAATAAAATCAACTTCATCATCATCAACTTTTTCATATTTAGCTTTTTCCGTCCTATATTGTATTAATCCTTTGCACATATAGTCATTTCCTTCCAAATTATTCATATATGCTCGGTAGTTAGCATTATGCCATGATAATTCTTCATTTGTATTAACAACTATCGCTCTTGTTTTGTATTTCTTCTTATCAATTGCATCTAACCAATATTTTCTTTGATTCTGTGTTAAATTTGTATTATCAACGATAATATTTTTCTTGTGTTCCAAAACATTTTTAAATGTTTTAAGTAATCTTGATTTATTATTATCAATATCACTACTTATGATTTTATATTTATTATTTTTAACGATCTCATCAACTAGTGTACTTTTTCCAGAACCACTATATCCAACCATAAGAATAACTTCTGGGTCATCAGAAGGTTTAAATTTATATTTTTGTTTTTCTTCTTCAGCATCACAATCAATCGGATATTCAATATTACCAATTATATTTTCTTGATCATCAAACATATGTTCAGGTGTATAAAAATTCAACCCACAATTTATTGCGAATTTATAATCAGTATCATTGTGATCTTTTTTCTTTGTTCCATTTTTATTCTGTTCTTTTGTTCTTCCAGCAGCATCACCACAATAAAAACTTTTCTTATATACAGAATCAATATTTGATTTAATTATATCAAAAAATCCCATAATTGGCTTTCGATAAACATCATCTTTAATACTGCAAAATACTTTGATTGGAATATCTATTTTTTTTACAATGTTATCTAATTTAGATTTCCAATCCTTTAATTTAGCATTGTCTTTTAATCCACTTTGGTTGGTGATGATAATAATACAATATCCTCGGTTATTATAATCTTGTAGGACATTGATAACGTTGTCAAAAGCAAATTTCCAATCATCTTTATTTTTTGGATGAACATTCCCTGATTTCGGAACAATTAATGTTCCATCCAAATCAAAAGCAGCTATTTTGTTTGTATATTCAAAATCTCCAAATGTACCTTCAATATAATCACCTGAATTCCATTCCATAATATTAGTAATTAATGATGATATCGTATTAAATTAATTATTTTCATTTTTTTCTTCATAAACCATTTCTTGTATTTGGTGTAATGATCCAGTCGTACAAACACCATAATATAATCGACCATCTTTTGTATATCCAGCATCAATAAATTTATTAATGATATATTCAAATAATTCATCAGATATCATATATTTTCTTAGGATGATTCTTTTTTGTTTATTTTCAATGGCATTTTTTACAAATGTATCAACTTTCCCAACAATATTATCATTAAATGTCATTTATATTAATTTTGCAGATAAATAAATATAACATGTTATTAAATATTATTCAATTTTTATATGTTCCTGTAAATAATCCAATATGTCATTTCTATTATTTTCAGTTAATTTACTTATGATATGTTTATTTATACATTTTTGTATATCTTGAGACGTCAAATTACCTTTAGATTGTAAATATTTAACAATCTTAATATCAATTGCTATAGTTTGACAAGCTATCTTAAACAATGTCATAATTTGCGGTTTATCATAATTGGTTTTTTGCAACATATATTGAATTATATTTAGTTGATTGTAATAAATTGATTGTAATAAATCCCACTTATTAAACTGTATGTTCATTTTTTCAATTAAATATTTCAGAATTAAAATATATCCATCGTAAAATAATGGAGTAACATACATGTGTTGATAATTGTATACATTAATATCGTCATGTGACAAATTAAAAATTTTATTCATATATTTAACAATATTGAAGTTATTGTTGCTAATTGCTCCTAAAAATAAATTACTTATATCAAGATTATTTTTTGTTACATTATATTTGGTCACCATAAATTTTATGACATTAAATCCTGTTATTAAACTCCATGATATGTAATCCGGACTTGAATATTCGCCTATTGTTAAAAATTGTGTGTTTTTTTCAAGTGTACAGTTATGAATCATGTTATAATCAACACCATATAAATTACATATTATATTCATGTAATATACATTGTTCGACTCCACACTTGCTTTTATGATTTGTTTGACGTCATCATCATTAATATCAATTAATATTGGATTAATACGAATATGATATTTGACACAATTCAATATATGTTGCATGGATTTTCTATTGAGAAGATATTTATTTTTTTGAATGACATGTTTTGTGTTTTTGTTAATTAATTTGGAATTAATACTTAACCAACATGATTTGTTTGAGTTAATAGAAACATGGCGTTGGTTTAATCCACAACCAACATTATGTAAAATGTCAATATTGTCCATATTACTTTTGATAGATATAACAGTACACGATGTGAATAATAATTTCAATTTTTTTATGAAAAATTATTATTAATGTATCGTAATGAACTATTAATAGCATCTTTTATGGATTCAAGATCATTAAGTATTAAATTATACTTAAAACAATAATTTAAATTATCTAAAACTCCATCTAAAGTTTTAATACAATGTTTATTGTTTTGATGCATATTAAATTGATTGTTGTCACATGTAGAAGAATATATTTTCATTTCAATAAATTTAGTAAAATGTGCAATGTTATTATATGCATACATTGTGATTAATATATTATCCAGACAATATTCATAATATTTATGTTTTAATTCAAGTTTGTCTAAAATTATTGCATATTGTTCAATTATTTTGTTTAATTTATTAGAATCACAATTAACAATAAATGATAATTGCAAATATTCATTTATTATGTAATTATTTGCAATAAATTTTTCAACACAATGTTTAATTTGATTCAATTTGTTAACATCAACATTTATTATAAACACCATTGTTTTGTCAATAACACAATGGCCATAATCAAAAACACATTTTAGTATCATCTATATTAATTAAAAAAATGATAATTAATCATGTATATGGAGTTATATATACACTTTTAACAAGTACAATCATGGACGTAATCATAAATCAATTATACAATGCAATGTATTTAGGTGATGTTATTAAATTTAAACAAATAACAGGTGACGAAAAGATTATAGATAAAATTTACCATATTGATGCACAACATTTATGTTTACATGGATTATATGAAATGATGTATTATTTGTGTGAGCATGATTATGTTCATTTTGTTGATGATTTTATATACACAGCCTTCTTTTCTGGGAATGTTGAATTAACCATATACTTGTTTAATAAATATAATCCAAAAATATATAAAGAAAAGTTTCGCATCAAAAGTAGTGACGACAAACAATATGAAATGAATATTATTAATTTGATGAAACATTTAAATAATGGTGTAAACAGTAAATTTGTGTTAATGGCGACAAAAAATAAATTTAATGATTTAATTAAATATTTATATGAAAAAGGTAAATGTTTAACAAATGAATACCACAAGATTATCATATTTAATTCATGTGAATTAAATAATTTAGAATTGATTAAATATTTGGCAACACACAATATTGATTATCATATCAAACTTCTCAGACATAATCATCCACTAAATTATATGCGTAAAAACAGAGGTAATTTACTTGATATATGCAAAATTAATCATCATCGAGAATTATTAGATTATTTACGTACGATTTAATAAATTATTTGTTTATATTGTGTTGTTAATAAGATTGTAAGTGGAATTTGTGTGATGTAAATATTAATATCGTCTTACAAACTTAATTAAAATTATACAATGAGATATATTTGATTATAAATAAATATACTTAAAATAACTTTGTCATTTTATATGTTCCATTCGAATATATTCTTACATCCATAATTATTTTTTCATTTCCAATTAGTTTACTATAAAATTCAAGATATTTACTCATGTTATAATGCTTATATTCATTGTTTTCTAAATATGTAAACTCAATACCATCAAATTCTAAATGCTTTAGTGATTTGATATATTTTTTAATTTCATTTAGCTGATTTTCTTCTAAGTAAAATGCACAAAGTGATTTTACGTTATTTGACCATAATGTAAATTTATTTGATGGTAAATTTAAATGTATGTCGATATATTCAATGTTTTCAACAGTGTGATTGTATAAAATTGAATTTTCATCAAGATATTTTAATTCTGGATATTTATTAATTACATCATTTGTTGTTATTGTATATGTTCTTTGTGACTTGTTAATATTTGTTATGTCAAATTGTAAGTTGGAAAGATAATTGATTATAACATCATTACTTATTCCAATTTCTTTGTGTAAATATTTAACAACATCAACATGATTATTTTTACAGGCATATTGGCATGCATAATTTTCTTTTGATTGAAAATCTTGTTTTGTTAATCCAATTTCTTGATGTAAATATTTAACAACATCAATATGACCATAATGACAAGCTCGTTGACATGCATAATTTTTATCTGATTGAAAATCATGTTTTGTTAACCCAATTTCTTGATGTAAATATTTAACAACATCAATATGACCATTTGAACAAGCATATAGACATGCTGAATTATTATTTGATTGAAAATCATGTTTTGATAATTTAATTTCTCGATGTAAATATTCAATGACATTAAGATGACCATTTGAACAAGCACATTTGAATACATAATTATTATTTGATTGGAAATCTTGTTTTGCCAATCCAATTTCTTGATGTAAATATTTAACAACATCAATATGACCATTTCCACAAGTCCATAGACATGCATAATTATTATTTGATTGAAAATCTTCTTTCGTCAATTTAATTTCTTTATTCAAATATTTAACAACATCAAAGTGACCATAATAACAAGCCCATCGACATGCATAATTATTACTTGATTGAAAATCTTTTTTTGTTAACCCAATTTCTTGATATAAATATTTAACAACATCAAGATAACCATTTTTACAGGCATATTGGCATGCAAAATTATCACATGATTGAAAATCTTTTTTTGTTAATCCAATTTCTTGATGTAAATATTTAACGACATCAATATGACCATTACTACAAGCCAATTGACATGAATAATTATTGTCTGATTGAAAATATTGTTTTGTTATTCCAATTTCTTGATGTAAATATTTAACAACATCAATATGACCATTTTGACAACAGGCCCGTATAAATACACAATTATTATTTGATTGAAAATCTTGTTTTGTTAATCCAATTTCTGTATGTAAATATGTAATAATTTCAATGTTTATTATTTTATCATTACCAATTTTACATTTATTTGTTTTATCAACAATTACTTCATAATTTTTAACATCGACGTAAAAAATATATTCATTTTCAGCTTTAATTTGAAATTCAATGTGGATAAATTTATCATCACAATTGTTGATTAAATTACAAAAATTTATGTACCGAGAACATGTTCCATTATTAATATATTTGCATAAATTATTAAGAAAACTGTCAAATTTAGGCAATAACTTTGTAAATGTCACACCACAATCATTAATTGAAACATGAGACATATCAACGAATGCGGTAAATAATGAGTTGCCATCATATGTGTATACACCATTTACCAATGCAACTTTAGATCCATCAAAATCATAAGTTTGATGGATATTAAGGACTTTTTTGGTATTAGACATTGATATTGCTATATATAGATTTTAGTTTCTTGGAATTTTTTTTCATTTTTTTTTAAGCATGGTTTAATCCAACATATATAAATATACGACGTCTTGTCAAGCAATATTTGATGAAATGATAGTTAAATGATTTTAATATTTACCAAATATTAAATTGAATTTGAATAATATTAATATTTACCAAATAAATATTATTTTATTAACGGGTAAACTCTTCAGAGAGACACATTAATATCATTTCTTTGGCTCGCAAGCTTGCCGAAGCGTTATTTGTCATGACTTGAATTTTGGACGATATCAATATTTACCAAATAATTATCGTCTTTTCAGCAAGCTTTTGAGCCGAAAGCATCATTTTGCAAAATTTGGATTTTGGACAATATTAACATTTGCCAAATAATTATCGTCTTTTCAGCTCGCAAGCTTGCCTAAGAATCATTTGATGTAACATGAATTTTGGACGATATCATTATTTACAAAATAATTATCGTATTCTCGGCTCGCAAGCTCGCCGAAGCGTTATTAGACGTCATTCAATGAAACCAGGATTTGGACGATATTAATATTTACCAAATAATTATTGTCTTATCGGCTCGCAAGCTCGCCGAAGCGTCATTAGACGTCATTCAATGAAACCAGGATTTGGACGATATTAATATTTGCCAAATAATTATCGTCTTATCGGCTCGCAAGCTCGCCGAAGCGTCATTAGACGTCATTCAATGAAACCAGGATTTGGACGATATTAATATTTACCAAATAATTATCATCTTTTTGGCTCGCAAGCTCGCCGTAGTGTCATTAGATGTCATTTAATGAAACCAAAAATCTGGACGATATTAATATTTACCAAATAATTATCATCTTTTTGGCTCGCAAGCTCGCCAAAGCGTCATTTGATGTAATATGAATTTTGGACAATATTAACATTTACCAAATTTATGTGTCCTTTTCGGCTCGCAAGCTCGCCGAAACGTCATTTGATGGAACATGAATTTTGGACGATATTAACATTTGCCAAATAATTATCGTCTTCTCGGCTCGCAAGCTCGCCGAAGCGTTATTTAATGAAACATGAAATTTGGACGATATTAACATTTACCAAATTTATGTGTCCTTTTCGGCGAGCTTGCGAGCCGAAGCGTCATTTTGCAAAATTTGGATTTGGACGATATTAATATTCACCAAATAATTATAGTCTTCTCGGCTCGCAAGCTCGCCGAAGCGTCATTTTGCAAAATTTGGATTTGGACGATATTAATATTCACCAAATAATTATCGTCTTCTCGGCTCGCAAGCTCGACGAAGCGTTATTTATCATAACTTGAGAAGACGATATTAACATTTGACAAATAATTATCGTCTTTTCGGCTCTCAAGCTCGCCGAAGCATCATTTGGTGCAACATGAATTTTGGACGATATCATTATTTACCAAATAATTATCGTCTTTTCGGTTCGCAAGCTTGCCGAAGCGTCATTTTACAAGATTTGGATCCGGACGATATTAACATTTGACAAATTATTATCGTCTTTCCGGCTCGCAAGCTCGCCGAAGCGTCATTTTACAAGATTTGGATCCGGACGATATTAACATTTGACAAATTATTATCGTCTTTTCGGCTCGCAAGCTCGCCGAAGCGTCATTTGGTGCAACATGAATTTTGGATGATATTAACATTTGTCAAATAATTATCGTCTTCTTAGCTCGCAAGCTCGCCGAAGCGCCATTTTACAAAATTTGGATCCGGACGATATTAATATTCACCAAATAATTATCGTCTTATCGGCTCGCAAGCTCGCCGAAGCGTCATTTTGCAAAATTTGGATTTGGACGATATTAATATTCACCAAATAATTATCGTCTTCTCGGCTCACAAGCTTATCAAAGCAGCATATCTCGAAACCAATATTTGGACGATATTAATATTGTCTTATTAATTTGCAAAGATTTCAGATGTTAATTATTTATGTTTTATATAACATATATTTTCCAATAATTAGCAACGCACACTTAATTACACATAAAATATATCAAATTACACAAACAACACATCAAATTAACAAAAAAAATGAATTATTTATCACCACATTATAATATTACCATATTAATAATGACAATGGATAATTTATGGCTTATTAAAAGAGCAGCTTATCATAAAGAAGATAATGACTTTGATATATCAAACATACCAGACTATATTCTTAGTAAATTAACATTAAATGCGTGTTTACAAAATAATATTAAATTTGTAATGAAAATGCCAGATAACGTTATAGACCCAATAACATGTATTAAGCACGCCATCAAATACAATAATTATAAATTAGTTAATTATTTAATATCAAGATTTTGTCTCAATATACGTGATTTGGTATTTATCAATAACAAATATATTCATGATTTTAATGTTGATGCAATGATTAATTGGATTAAACATTGTGGATATCATGGAATACCATATAATTATAATGTTCATTATGTTAAAGTATCTTCTTTATGGCAAATGCTTAATTATCTTGACCTATATTACAAACCATTTAAGTATTATATTGAACTTATAATTTTATTAGCTGTCTACAATGGTTATTATTATTTTTTAGAATGTTTGTATCACAATGATAAATTCAAATCTTTTTTGACATTTGATTGCAAACTAATTTTGTCATATGTATATAAAAATCCACACATATATGAATCTGAACATTATCAAGTTATTAAATTTTTACATGACAAATGCAATTATGATTTGACATTAAACAATGATTATATTTTAAGAACCATTTACAATAAAGGTTATTTGTGGCATTTAAAAACACTTTTTAATAAGCATAATAAAAAGGAATTATTGGATATTTTTGTAATCAATGGTAATTATAATTATTTCTATCTATTTGCTGAATATTTTGGTTATGAAAATATTAATCAAGATATAATTAAAACTATTATTGATAAATCACCAACATATTTAAATATTGGTCAATTAAATAAACATGTAAATATTGATCCAAAAGATTTATATTCATTGCTAAATATTAATTCATCAAGAGAACTGAATAAATATTTAATTAAAATATTACCATTAGAAATGTTTAAACATACACCAAATTATAAAAATAATCACGTGTTAACTGACTTTATTATTAATGGACAATTTTGGATTATCGAAAAATTACACAAAAGAATATACAATAAAGAAATATGTATTAAAAGTGAAACAGATGCATTTGCATTTAGACATAAAATTATGGAACATATAGATCAATTATCTACATAAAAAAATGACTGTTAATTACTTTATATCATCAATATTTATACATATCAATGAATACAGTTGATGTAGTTTGTTTATTGCGAAAATATGTATGTAACTATCAACAACGCCACATTTCATCAGAAAATAATATATCACATTGGTTATCACTCAATGCAAATGCCATTAATAAAAAAAAACAAAAAAATAATTATCAAATATAAATATTTTCTAAACCAACGGAATATAAATACAATTATATCATGTGTTCAACATAATATTAACATAATTCCAATTTTATATCAATTAACGAAAATTAATATTGATATACTAATTAACAAATCACTTGAATATAATAATATTTTCATGGTAAATTTATTAAATAATTATGTAACAATAGAAACTGATGTTTTTATTAAATATATGAAATATGCATGTTTTTACGGTTATATTAACATTGTTAAATATTTACATAAAAATATTGGATTATCAAAAGAAGATTTCCAGACATTTAATAATTATGCATATTATGCATGCATTATAAATGGTCATCATAAAATTATTAAATATTTATTAGAAGAAGTTAAAATTAATCCATAATTAATGTTGTTTATTTGTTAAAAAAAATGATTTATTAACGTTATATTTAATATTGTTATTATTTATAATGGATATTGTTGATAACATCGGTATTTCTAGAAAATATATTAATGACAGGGACTATAGACATATTTCACACACAAATAATATATCTCATTGGACAAGATTAGATAATAATTATATTAATGAGCGAAACGAAAATATAATAAGTATTTATGTAAGATTCTTGAATCAAAGAAATATTAACACAATTATATGTTGCATAAAACATAATATTAATATAATTCCAATTTTATATCAATTGTCAATTTCCAATATTAACATATTAGTTAATGAATCATTTAAACATTACAATTTTAAGATGATGAAATTAATTGACAATTATATTAAATTTAATGCGAATTATTTAATTCCATTAATAAAAAAAGTGCATAATAATGGAAATATTTGTGTCCTCAAACTTACAAATGATAATGCAAAATTATTATCATGTGCAAACAATAAATATTATCAATTATGTGATAGGATTGTATGTCAATGGGCTTGTAAAAATGGCTATATTAATATTATTAAATTTTTGCACAAAAATTCCGGATTAACAAAACGAAATTTGCAATTAGATTACTACGATAATGCATGTATACATGCTTGTGAAAAAGGTTATATTCATGTTGTTAAATATTTGTTCCAGAAATTTGGATTAACAAAACAAGATTTTCAATCAGAAAATAATTTGGCATGTCAATGGGCTTGCAAAAATGGTCATATCAATGTTGTTAAATATTTGCATCAAGAAATTAAATTAACAAAACAAGATTTTCAATCAAACAGTGATTATGCATGTCAATGGGCGTGTGAAAATGGTCATCTTGATATTGTTAAATATTTGCATCATAACATTGAATTGACAAAAAAAGATTTTCAGTCAGATAATAATCTGGCATGTAAATGGGCTTGTAAAAATGGCCATATCAATATTGTTGGATATTTACATAAAGAAATTGGATTAACAAAACAAGATTTCCAATCAACAAGTAATTATGCATGTCGATGGGCTTGTTATAATGGTCATCTTGATGTTATCAAATATTTACATGAAGAAATCGGATTAACAAAAGATGATTTTCAATCAAATAACAATGAATCATGTCGAAAGGCTTGTGAAAATGGTCATTTCAATATTGTTAAATATTTACATCAAGAAATTGGATTGATAAAAGAAGACTTTCAATCAGAAAATAATTATGCATGTCGATTGGCACATATATATGGTCATGTTGAAGTTGTTGAATATTTACATGAAGAAATTGGATTGACATGCAATAACTAAATTATTATATTTTAGTTATGTTCATCGAGAAAATCAACACTAAATAATTCTTCATCAGTAATTGTGCATTCTGGTTTTCCATGATCAGAATATATATTCAATGCAACAATAATATACGGTGAATATATTTTCAGTGGATCATATCGTATTGCTTTAATTAAAGATGATATTACTTTATTATATAATTTTTGATTTTTTACTTTCAAATACCTATCTAACCATAATGCAAAATCATGATGGCCATTATCACCACCTAATGATAAGTTTGGAAGCATACCATATTTAGCATTATTAATCATATATAATTCGTTATTCTTGTATATGTTTTGTTCATTGTAATTCCAACCAGTGCATTTACTATCAACTGGATGTAAATTTTTAATAAGGTATACTGCATCAACATTACATAATTTAAACATGATTTATTACATATAAACCATAATATATAAGTGTTTTTTTTCATTTTTTTTAATGTTTATGTGTATCTAAAATTTTAGATAGAGATGTTCTTTTTTCATTGTTTTTCATTGAAATAAAATAATCATTATTATTCAAATTTAATCCTATTTTATCAATTAAGTAAGCAACTACATCCATATGAGCACCACATATAGCTTTCATTAATATTACATTGTTATTAATACTGAAATCTTCCTTATTTAATCCTATATTTTCATGTAAATATATTAATACATCAATATATCCATTGTGAACCATTATAGATAATGTAAAACTATCAAGTTGTCTAAAATCATTTATATTGAATCTACATTCAATATGTAAATATTTAATCACATTAATTAATCCTTTACTGACTGCGATTTTTAATATTTTATTGTCATTGTTCTTAAAATTACTTGGACTTAAATTAAATTCAGAATATAAATATCTAACAACATCTAAATTATCTCTCATTGTACTATATTCAAGTATTGGAGATATGCTTGAAAAACAATGTGATGTTTTTATTGTCCACATCGTTTTTATATATTCAGACATTTCAATGTATCCGTTAACAAGACTATAATAATAAATATATTCTATAAGTATATGATTTTTAATAGTTTCGTGTATATGTTTTATGATTTTAATTAAATTATTTTCACCAGCAAATATAAATAAATTTTCTACTCCATTAACATTGTGTTTATTTACTTCTAGTAAATTTTTGTAGTTGTCATTAATAAATTTAACTAGATCTTTTTTTTCTTCTAAAAAAATTATATTTGATTTATATTTATTGTTGTATTTAATAATAATTGCATTATTCAATATATTTTCATCATCAAAATTAAGCCTTGCTATACATTTAGGTGTATTTAAATAAGAATCTAACATATTTAATATCTGACTATATTCACAAAAACATATTCCAGATAAACTACCATTATTTATGCCTTCAACATATTTATATTCTTTTGGCATAATTTTGTAAAAAAATTTGTGTTTGTATTTATTATAAAATTCTTTTGCTGACATCATTATCGTCATAAGTTTATTAATATTATATTAATAACAAAATAAAAATTGGTTGGTATACATTAATTACACAAAAAAATTGAAATATAATTTGTTACCATTTATATGTATTTTAATAGTAAAAAATGCTGTTTAACCACCGATATTACATGCTTTATTTGGCTAATGAATATTTGCCAACAAAATGCTGTACAGAATGGATCCCAATTGAAGGTGTAGATCATCTCGTTATCAAAGATTTGAATAATTATTATTGTGTTTTATGTAAAAACGACATACAAAAATCTATTATATGTAATGATACAGAAAATACATGCATAGTTTGTAATTTTATTAATACATTTACAACATATGATGAAATGAAAGAAGAATATGGAAAATATTTAAAGGAAAATATTGTAACCAAAGAATATTTAGACATTTTAATGAAAATAATGATTATGAAATACAATGAATCATTAACAATTAATTATATTCTTATACAATCATGTAAATTATCGTCTCACATTAAAGAAATATTAGATTTTAATTCAAGATTTGAATCAAATATACAATATACAACATATATTATATTTTCTAATTATCTTTTACACAATGATGTTGATGAAGATACTATATTAAATGAATTACATTATGCAATTAAAAATAAAATCAATAAAATGAAACATAAAGATAAATTTAACGAAGCAATTGAATTAGCCAATAAATTATTAAGAAACAGTGAATATAAAAAAAATATAGTAGATATGTATATTTCTTGGGATAATGTTTTTAAGCCACAAAATAACTATACCATCAATAATAGTAATGTTGATTTTTATAGTCAATTGATAATGTATTTTTGTAAAGACATATTAATACATTCAAGTGTAAAGACATTTATTCGTGAAAATAAATCACACATCGGATTAATTATTAATAATAATTGCACAATATTATGTAATCATTTTACAAAACACAATGTCGATGAATATATTGAATCTGATAATGACGAAGATAATATTACATGTCCTATTTGTTCATTATTTTCAACACAACCAAATGAAATACTTGCAAATGACTATAATGATAATATAAACATTGATAATGATGATTTGGAAAAAATAAAATTTTGTGTCACCAATAAATTCACATTAATCTTGAATATAATTGGGAATATATGCTGCAATGAAAATTACCAAATTGATAATAACAAAAAAATACCATTAGATTCAAATGCAATTACATATGTCAAATTGTTAATGCATAATACTGAATATGAATGTGATTATAAATATATTGTTAATGCATATAATTCGTCATTACAAGTATGGTTAAGTAACATTAAAAAAAATATATCAACTGAACATTACAATATTTTTGTCAAGATTATAAATTTATTAGATTTATATTTAGAAGAAGCAGAAAAAATAACACAAGAACATTATAATGGTAATAAAAAAATGGTAAATGAAAGACTATATTCTATTATCACGGGCAATTAATTCTTGTTTTGGATCCTTTATTTCTTTGAATAACGATTGGTGAATCTTTTCTAACACCTGTTAAACCACTTTCATCTGGATGATGAAAAAACAATCCACAATCTGCAACTGGTAAATTTAATTTTTTGGATAATAATGATTTAATTGATTGATCATGTCTATGATCTTTAAAATCGTTATGATTTTCACAAATTTTTTTGTCAATTACATTAATGTAATTATTTTCTATACATGTGTTGAACCATAATTTAACAAAATCTCTATTAAATTGATTATTTACACATCCAAATGGACAAGATTCGATTTGTTTAGTATTACCATATGTGTTAATATCCATTTCCAATGCATCAAAAACACTTTTCTTTGTCCATTCTTGTTCTAAATGTTGATGATGTATATAATGTTGATATATTCCATTTTGTTTTATATATTCGAATACTTCGTGTATTTTGGTTGTATCACATTTATAATTAACTTCACAACCAGAATCAGCATATATTAATATATCATTATCTTCCATATTTTCCAGTGTTTTTAATATTAAATAACTTTTCCATATCCAATAACCATATCCACGTGGATTTGATTCGATAAATTTTCCATGATGTTTCCAAAAATCATCATAAAATGTGGTTTTTAGATCATCATCAGTGTATCCAATAACTTCATCAAAAAATTTAGACTGTTTTGCTTGTCTAGTTATTCGATAAACAGTGTTTTTATACTGTTGTGATCCACCACCAAATGTCATAAATACGGTTTTCATATAATATATATGTATATAAACAAATTAATCAGAACGTTGTTTTAACATCCTTAAAATTTCTTCAAATTTTTCATCAGTATCTGCGTAATTACCAAGATCATTAGTTATATTAATATCATCATTATCATCATTATCATCATTATTATTATCATCATTATTATTATCATCATGATCAGATGATTCTGATAATTTCGATTCATTCTGCGATTCTGATCCATTTGATTCAGAATCAGAATCAGATTCTTCGTTGCCATTCATTGTAAACCAGTCATTAATTAAATTTTTTAATTTATCGTCATCAATAAATGTCATTAACCATTCAACCGTTTTGTATTTTGTCGGCAAATATTGGAAATACCAGATACTACAATTTACCAATTTTTTACACAAATCAATATTCATATACACATATGGTATGCTCTTAGCTTTGTGTTTATTATTAATTAAATACAAAAACTTATTGTCAGATGATAACGATTTATATTTATCATCTATTAAGTCTCGGTCAATACGTTTTCCACAATGTTTAAGTATATATCTATAACATACTTTATCCATGTTATTTTTAATTAACTTCAATATAAAATCATTGCAAATACATAACAATATATCATTTTTAATAAATTTATCATACACATAATCATAAAAATTAACATCATTTTCAATGTTACATATCGTGTGTTTAATGAATTTATTTGGAATATATTGTAACATGTTTTTATTTACAGAACATATTCTATCACATATTTCTTGAGTATAAAAGTTCATTGGTAATTTTAAAATGATATCGTCATTGAGTAATATCGTGCACAACAAATCCAAATTAAAATATTTAGTGCCATATATATAATTAATTGCATTTGGATATAATTCCAATGCTTTATTAACCATAAATTGATTCCAAATATGTTGTGGAATATATTTTAATATTTTCCCATGGAAAGCTAAAAACTTGAAACAAAAATCGTAAGTTAGTTGACCAGTAGGCAAAGCAGCAAACATATCTTTAACTTTTTTCAAGTCAATATTATCAGAGCATATATTATTAGTAGTTTCTTCTACAAGTAAATTATAATGTTCTTGTTTAACTGTTCTTGTCATGGTTGTAAAATATTTTAATAGAAATATATTTTTATCTATTAATTTGGCAAAAATACGTGATGTTAATAAATATTTGGGAAAATATTTTATCATTTCTGGATTATCATAATAAATTTTTCTATCTTTATTCTTTATTCCAAAAAATACATCACGAACCATATTATCAGGATGTGTATTTGAACATATATGTTGACAATTTATTGGATTATCTTCAATAACCAGACCATAATATAGTTTTATGTCATCATCAGAATATATAAGATAATTTACATTATCACAAACATTATCTTTTGTTAATTGTATTTTATTTAAATATTTTAAGTCAGGTAACTCTTTTTCATATTTCTTATACATATTGTTCATCACTGTCAATATAATTATCTTTTAATTATTTTTCAATTTTTTTGTCGGACAGAATTTGCTGGTTATGTTATTTATCCCTTTTTTGAATGGTATTAATTTTCCATTTCTAACAAAAAATAATATATTATCACCTCCCTTTATTACTTTGTTGTCATTCGATTTAATTTGTTTATTAACTTCTTCTTTAGTTAGAATCCTCGATTTTGTTATATCTTGTTTCTTTAAATGTTTTTCTATATTATTAATTTGATCACAAAAGAATTCATCTATTTTATTTTTTCTTTCTTTTATTTTCTTCTCGTTTTCTTCTTTATTTGCTGAGTTGCTCGAAATAACTTCATTTGTTATTTCATCATAATATAAAACACGACGTAATTCTTGTTGCAACTTACATGTTAATAATGAATTACCTTTTGACTCCTTATTCAAGAATATAGTCATGTCATTAATTAATTTAACTGTATCTTTATGAATATCAGAATCTTTTTTTAACGATTCTATATATTGGTAAATAACAAAATATTCAGAAACACAATCATATGTATTATTATAACCAATAATATGATTTATCATATCATCACTTTGTTTATATTTAAATTCTAAATTTATTCTATCTTGTGTATTGAAATGATTTAATTTATCTTCATAATCATAATAATTATATGATTTCATATAATATTTTTCATCATATTTTTTATCAACAATATCAAAATTTTTTCTGTGTGATTCAGAAATATATTTTATTTTTGGTACAAACAATCTTGTTTCTGTGCTTCTTGAAGAAGCGTATAATTGTATGTATATATCTCCATATAAATATTCAACACTGTTTTCTGAAAATGTATTAGTTTTATCAGAATTAACTATTTTCTTTTTAACATCATGATCGAGTGTATATGTAAATATTGTATTATCCATTTTATCAGTCGGTAAAACATATGGCAAGCGAAATTTTAAAAACATAAATTCAGCTTTCAATAAAACTCCCCATCTTTGTTGAGATTTCATATCTTCCCATATCATAGATTCTGCAGTTTCAACTCTCATATCACATAAAAATAAACATTTTTTATCTCCAATTAATTGTCTGGCTTCTTCAATACTATCATCTGTAAAATATCCTTTATCTCCTGTCATTATAGTCACTTTTGGATTTGATCTTAATTGTGAATTCCATACATCACGTGGATCATATAAAATACATGATAATTCAGGAAACAATTTTAATAAATATGGTGTATGATCTCCTGGTGCAGCACCAACATAAACCATAATACATTCTGATAAATTTAAGAACTTTTTAACAACAGTAAAAAACTCTATTTCTGACAACAATAATTTACGTTGTCCCCAATGACAATTTGATTCTAATTGGAATGTATCACCGTATTTTGTCTTATTAATTAACGAATCATATAATCGGTTACTTTTATGATATTTGATCATTGGTATATATATAATATGGAAATAGATGATCACATCAGTGACAAAATTATTAACATTTTAAATAATGATGAAATTAGTATTAAATTTCAATCACATAGTGAATATGATAAGTTTATCAATAGTTATTTAATTTTAAGCACATGTTTTCCAAATAATATACCAAAAATATTAAGAATTGACAATGATTTACAAGTAATAATGGAATATGTTGGAAATATGAGTTTAAGTAAATTAGTAAAAAGTATTCATTATATTCAATCGGAAAAATATTACAAAATGGCAATTGATTTTATTATATTACTAAATAACATGGCTGATTGCACAAAATTATATTCTAAATATGATTGTCAAGATATATTAACTGATGTAAAAAATTTTGTTAAGAATTCTGACTATATTAATGAATTAATGAAATTAATTCCTAAAAATCCTATTAATGGAATCATACACACCGATTTTATTGGACCAAACATATTAATTAAACCTAATAAATTGTTCGTTATTGATTTTCAGGATATGGCACACGGTGATCCATTATATGACATAGTTAGTTTATTATATGACTCTAATACATCAGAATGTAATATTGATAGAGATAAGTTAATGGATTATTATTTGGAACACGAAAATAATAAATTCAGATCAAATAATGATAAATATTTTTATATACTTTGTCGATTAATTAGATCATTGATATGGAGAATATGTAGAAAAGATTACTCTACCAAAATGCAAGTAAGTAATAATATTAACATGTTTCTAAATATATGTAAATCAATTAATATGACAAAATTGCACGACATGCATTATGAAATGTTTAAAGACTATATTATTGATATTAATGTAGAATCTATAATATTAGCTGCAGGTAAAGGATCGCGAATGAAAAATGAAATACCTAAACCAATGACAAATTTATTTGATAAATCAATGATTCAACATATAATTGATAACATTGATAAGGAAAATATTAATATCGTCTGTGGATATAAAAAAGAATTATTAATTGATCATTTATCAATGTATGATAATATTAACTTTATCACACAAGAACGTCAAGATGGAACTGGTGATGCTATTAAATGTTGTTTGAGCCACTTATCCAAAGACTATATTATGATTATTATGGGTGATTTTGTGACTATATCTCGCGACATGGTTAATAAATTAATAGAATATCATGTAACAAATAAATGTGATGCATGTATAGTCTCCAGTTACTCGTATAATGGTAATTTATATAGAAATGCAATAATTGAACGTGACGATAATGATAAATTTATGAACATAACTGAATATTTGGATTACAATAAACCAATGAGCAATAAAATAGAATACAATTCAGGAATGTATATATTCAATAAAAATGTATTGTCTTTAACAAATGAAATTGATAACAATAATGTTAAAAAAGAATATTATTTTACAGATATATTCAAAATAATGAAGGAAAACAATATGAATATAGGAGTATTTAATTATAATTTAAGTGAACCACATGGTGCCAATACACAAGAAGAATTAGATTTAATTAGGAAATTGTATATTTATTGAAATTATTTTTAATTAATACATTTTCATATATTTCATCAGTCAATCTATGTAACGGTATATATTCAATTATTGTTAACACTTCATATTTTTGCATATCTAATGATTTAATAAATTGTAATAATAAATCATAATCAATATTTTCTAGTAATTTAATACTATATTTATGATATTTTCTATGCATTAGTGTTAATATATTAATATAATCATAATCACTAATGAATTCATAAGATGGTAAATAATCATAAAAAAATATATATTCATTCAGAAAAAAATCTGATAATTCTTTGGTGAATTTACCATGAGGTATATTAATTAATATATCAATGTACATTTTTCTTAATGTTGGTGAATAATAATCATATAAATCATATATCATAT
>Ga0255138_1000110_pt1 | contig 23138 bp, 16 predicted proteins | sample Law_Colum_RepA_8_FD_188545 | JGI IMG/M metagenome (GOLD analysis project Ga0255138, IMG submission 188545) | Freshwater microbial communities from St. Lawrence River, New York, United States - Law_Colum_RepA_8d | ecosystem: Environmental > Aquatic > Freshwater > River | place: USA: New York... | reverse complement strand
TATTAATATCGTCTAAATCCAAGTTTCATTAAATGACGCTTCGGCGAGCTTGCGAGCCGATAAGACACATAAATTTAGTAAATATTAATATCGTCCAGATCTCAGTTTCATTAAATGACGCTTCGGCGAGCTCGCGAGTCGGTGAGACACATAGATTTAGTAAATATTAATATCGTCTAAATTTTTAGTTTTATTGAATGACGCTTCGGCGAGCTTGCGAGCCGGTGAGACACATAGATTTAGTAAATATTAATATCGTCTAAATTTTTAGTTTTATTGAATGACGCTTCGGCGAGCTTGCGAGCCGAAAAGACGATATTTATTTGGTAATTGTCAATATCGTCCAAATTCTTAGTTTTATTCAATGACGCTTCGGCGAGCTTGCGAGCCGAAAAGACGATATTTATTTGGTAATTGTCAATATCGTCCAAATTCTTAGTTTTATTCAATAACGCTTCGGCGAGCTTGCGAGCCGATAAGACACATAGATTTAGTTAATATTAATATTGTCCAAATTCTTAGTTTCATTGAATGACGCTTCGGCGAGCTTGCGAACCGATAAGACGATATTTATTTGGTAATTGCCAATATCATCCAAATTCTTAGTTTCATTAATCAACGCTTCGGCGAGCTTGCGAGCCGATAAGACACATAGATTTAGTTAATATTAATATCTTCCAAATTCTTAGTTTCATTGAATGACGCTTCGGTGAGCTTGCGAGCCGATAAGACGATATTTATTTGGCAATTGTCAACATCATCTAAATTCTTAGTTTCATTGAATGACGCTTTGGCGAGCTTGCGAGCCGAAAAGACGATATTGATTTGGCAATTGTCAATATCGTCCAAAAATTTTGTTTTTCTAAATGACGCTTCGGCGAGCTTGCGAGGCGATAAGACGATATATATTTGGTAATTGTCAATATCGCCCAAATTCTCAGTTTCATCAAACAATGCTCAGACAAACTTGCGAACCGATAAGACGATATTTATTTGGTAATTGTCAATATCATCCAAATTCTTAGTTTCATTAATTAACCTTTCGGCGAGCTTGCGAGCCGATAAGACACATGAATTTGGTAATTGTCAATATCATACAAATTCTTAGTTTCATTGAATGCCGCTTCGGTGAGCTTGCGAGCCGATAAGACGATATTTATTTGGTAATTATTAATATCATCCAAATCCTAGTTTCATCAAACAATGCTCAGACAAACTTGCGAGCCGATAAGACGATATTTATTTGGTAATTGTCAATATCGCCCAAATTCTCAGTTTCATCAAACAATGCTCAGACAAACTTGCGAGCCGATAAGACGATATTTATTTGGTAAATATTAATATCATTCAAATTCTAGTTTCATCAAACAATGCTCAGACAAACTTGCGAGTTGATAAGAAGATATTTATCCATCATTATTCCAATTCTAGTTTCATTGAAAATTACTTTTAAACAAAAAAAATTAATATAAAACATTTATATTTATAATTATTTACAAATATTATCTACATAAAATCAATACATGATCCCCCATGTTGGGAATCTAAATATATTATCGCCTATTCTTTTTTGATCACCATATATGGCACATAACCCAATAGTTCTACTTATTATAAATATACTATTAAAGTAATCATTCAATTTAATATATTCAACTAAATCATTTTCTTTTCCACATCCCATAAATTCACATATAATGGCACATGCAATATATCCATCAACATTTAATATTAGATTATCTTTTTTCGTCAATAAAATTGATTCCACCTTTTTAGCATATGTTAATGCATCAGTATTAACAAAGTTATTACATATGTAATTGTGTAAATGTTCAATTCTGGCATCTTTATTGGATGTGCTCTTAAACAAATGTCCAATTCCTGGTATTTTAATATTTTCTTTACGCATTTTTCTAATAAATTCATCCGGACTATATTTATTTACATATATTGCTTCATAAAAATATTTAACACATCCATGGATAGCACCACCATGTTTATCTGTCACACCTAATAATGCACTTGCAACTGTTCCAGATAAATTTTGACCAGCTCTTGACATAACTGCTGCTGTGTGACCAGTTGATGGACATACTCCATGATCTGCCAATAAGACTATACAATATTCAATGAATTTATAGAAATATTCATTAAATGATAATTTAAACAATAAATTACACATTGTTTTTCCAATCATGTTTGATGATTCAATATAATCAGTTATTGGTATATTATTATATTTTAATTCAGATCGTTCATCTGTTATTGTGTTCGTAAACATTGTTGGCATTCTCAACATTTTATTTTTCATCAATTCGTTAAAATTATATGGTATAGTCCTACTTTGTTGTTTAATATTTTCTTGTTCCAGACAATATATATTTATTAATTCATTTATTTTTTCAAAAGATTCAGGAACATAAATATTATCAATTTTACTCAACAAATAATTTTTCATTAATGAAGATTCATAAATACCATCAATGTAGCTACCCATATGTCCAAATTGTATTTCTTTTGTATTTAAAATTGCATCTAATGATGTTCCATATGACCAAATAATTAATGGTTTCTTACATATTTTATTCAAATACAAATAACCAATTTCTAATTCTTGAACACCACCCACTTCTCCCAAAACAACAATGGATTTAATTTCATCATTCTGATTATACATATAAACAATGTCAGCCAATCTAGTACAAGGGTATCTATCTCCACCAACAGCAATTGCAGTATGTACTTTTTTATTTATAATATTTGACATTTCATTTAATAATCCCCCACTTTTTGTTACTAATCCAACAGTACCTTTAGAATATAGTCCTTGTTTATTGATATTTTCAATGCTACCCATTGCATTACCTAATCGTAATGTATCAACAAATAATGCTCCAATACTAGAACCACCAATTATTATTTTATCATTATTCATTGTCTTTAATATTTTTGTTAATCTAATTGGAACATTTTCTGCCAATATAATCAATAATTTAACAGAATCATATGACAATACATTCATTGATGATTCAAAAATTGATCTAAATGAATAAAAGTTCAAGACTATATTAATATTTGGAAATTTATTAAATATTTCTTCATATGAATTAAATATTGGAATCATTATTTCAGTTGGACCAAAAAACACTTTCAGGTTTTTCTGTTCACCAACAAAATGTATAGCTTTTATTGACGTATAATCTTTACCAGAACTATATTCATAATCTAACATTCTTTGTATAGCAGCTTCGTTTAAATTACATATTAATATTTGACTATCTGATTTGCATATATCTTGTATCATCAAATTTGGAGGACTATAATTTATTATATCATTAATATTTACTGTCACGTCGGGTGTTTGTTGTTGACAATTAATACATTGAATATTTTCAGATAAAAATCCAGTAATATGTGTGTCATCAGAATATACTCTGCAATTAATGTTTAATTTATCACATGTTAATTTAATATTTTCTAATGCTTTGGCACAATTGATACCTCCACGTCTTACTAAAATTTGAATGCCTTTATTGCAAATTTGCTGACTATATTTAGTTATCGAATTAATTATTCCCTTAAATGTTGCACCAACATCAGTAAAATTAGAAATTCCACCACCAAGTATTAAATATATTTGTTTATTTGTTTGTGATTGTATCATTAAATTAATAATATAGTCAGAATACTGTGTTAATTCATTTTCATTTGGATTTCCAGAATATTCTCCATAATTTGCAAGTTCATTTAATAATCCCATGTTAACAATACAATCTGTATATAACACTGATGCACCACCTCCTGCTACCATAGTCCATATTGATCCATTTTCATTTAATAGGTTAAATTTTAATGAAGATCCAGATTTCTTATCTAATTCCTCTATAAACGTTTCAGGTTCTTTTAACATTCCATCATTAATTATAGTCTGTTCTTGTGGAGAAAATAAATACATAGCCTGTGTATCAAATTTAACTGCAAAATCAAGTGGTTGATTATTTACTAATGGATTTATTTCCATGAATGTAAAATGATATTTGCGATAGAATGATAAAAGTTTATTAATAGTTTTAACAAATGTAATGTCATATTCACAATCTTCAAATATGTCATAGAATGATAACTCGTACTTTTTGCATAAAGAAACATCATAAAATTCCATTCCACCACAATTAATCCCAATATAAATTATATCACAAGAATCAGATTGTACAAAACATACATAATCTTCATTATCAATATTAACTACTGGTTCTGCAATAAAATTATCATACTTAAGACAAGATTCTTGATTAATGAATTTATCAATATCGTCCCGAGAATTACATATTTTAATTAATCCTTTTTTGCCTCTACCTTTAACTTGTTGATCAACTTTGACTATATGTGGAGATGATATTAGGGGGATCGATGTTCTTGTTATTTTCATGACATTTGGACAATTATACAAAGTTTTCACACAATATTCACTCAGTATTTGAGACATTATAATTATAGCAAATAAAATATTTACTGTGTGTTTGGGTGAAAATAAATAAAATTGTAATTCGCAATTATTGTTGTGTTTTTTATTAATGAAAACATGTCAACACACACGAAAATATTTACACAAGACTCGTGTATATATTATCGGTTGACAATAATTCTACCAAACAAATACATAACAACTACTTTTATTCGTCATTAAGTATCTGCCAAACAAAGCGATATAGGCTCACTTTATTTTAAGACCATGGTGGTTATATAAACCATAGTCCTGCCATAATTATTTAACTGAATTTTCTAAGGACTCCAACATATCATTTTTTATTTATTGACAAAAAAATTGATACTTTCAAGTATTTAGAAAATTCAGTAAAACAAACCTAATACGCGACCACTGTTTTTTGTCAAATCGATTCTTGTTTGTTGTCAAGGACAATGTTATTGTCTTTCCAGAGAAAATCAGGTCATCTTGTAAAACATGAAGACCAAAAGAGATCCAAAATCTTTACACAAGAGATTATTGAAAGATTTGATGTTAAAGTTCCGTTTGTCAAATCAACCGAGTTTAACGAAAGAATTTCAATTCTATTGGATGAAGATATTGGAATAAAGAAGATGATGAAATCTCATCGTAGAAAAATGCATGTTTTGTTGTTGTTGAACAAAGAAAGAAGAACACGTAATAAAAACGAAAAACATTACATGTATTTGTTGCAATCTCTAATTGCAAGATTCAGAGATATTGTAACAGATCCAATGGCAATGTATGATATTGCTTCACAACCACACTGGTATGGCATAATTCCATCAAGGAATCTTCCTTTTGAAATGAAGGAAAGGTATGATTTGTGGAGAGATATAAAATTGTACAATCTTCTTACGTACAAACGATCGTTCTTCCGATATCTAAATCCAGACCCAGTGACGAACGAATTGATTGATTTCAAGACCAGCAATGGTTTTACAATCAAAAAATACTCGTCACGAAAACGTCATTGTATCGAGTTTTCTACGTTGGTTTGTTATTTGTCTGGTGTTTCGGTGATTAGACATTTGCTTATCAATCCTGGTGATTTGGATAACATTAAGCGTCGTCCATTCGATAATGAGGCACACAATGACACCTATTTGTTGGCATCAATGTTAAATGAAGAGGCGACTTTTAGGTACAGTGACCAGTATGTATCGGATGTTGATGTTAATTTGTATTTTGCTCTTTATTGGATAAAAAAGAACATTGACAAGTGTGGCAATGATGGCATTGGCGAAATGGTTTTGAATTTATCTCGATTGTACAGAGATAATTTAACCAGAAGACAGATCACATGTGAATGCTCCAAGTGCTCTAACAATTCCAAATCTAATCCACTTGCACACATGTGCTTTCCATTTTGGACCGACGATTATCCATTCACTGGTTGGGCCAATGTCAAAAACTTGGTCAAATGTCATGATTGTGGAACTGTATATTGTAAGAAATGTGGATCTTACGATGTTGATCACAACATACACGTGAAATGTTATCAGCCACCACAGATAAGTAACACGGGTTTTGATGGACAGCAATGTCCAAATTGTGAAGAGGCTGTGTACAAAGAGATTGTTGCAGGTGGAACAAATTGCAATCACATGACTTGTCGTTGTGGCCAGCATTTTTGTTATGTTTGTGGTGAAGCACTCCACCCAACCAGACATTTTGAGCATTTTACACATTCTGACAATCCACATTCAGAAGGAAAATGTCCACTATACTAAAATTGTGTTTTTTTATTATAACTTGTTAATAAACTGTACCAAAACTAAATGTATGGTTTATAAAATAATTTTCTTTAATGCTTGATAAATTATACCAGATGAAGAATCCATATATGGATTTCCATGCAATTCATAACCTTTGCGTAAATATGTATCAACATCACAATCAAGTTGATGTGGAAATTTGCTATATGCCGTTATATACAACATTTCTTGGTCATTAATTTTTGGTTCTCCTGATTCTTGATTGTTCATTATTAAATATATAATACAGAAAAAATTGATATTTAAATTTATACATAAATATATTATTCATTAACCCAAATGAAAGTGTCAGAAATAATGCAATTTCCACACCACATAAGAAAATATATTCATGAAGCAATTAAAAATGATCATTATGATATTAATTTACTGAAAATTATATATCCATTTGCCTTATTACAATCACCAATATGTGAGAACAATCAAAAATTGTTCTCAGAACAGCACAGCTGTTGTGGCATTGACAATTTAATGAGAAAAACAATTAATAGTTGCTTAAAAACAAATTTCAATGAAACAATGATAATCATAAACAATTACATATGTGATAATGAATATATATTTAAACTCGATTTGGATATTAATAAAGAAATAGTTACAAATTATATGCTATTTCCATTTCCAGAGTCATGTCTTGAATATGCCATTAAACATGATAATTGTAAATTACTTGATATATATGAATTTCAATATCATATTGATATCGACTATTGTATTGATTTAGTAATTAAACACAAGGCAATAAAAATATTATCTTGTCTAACAATTACTGAGAAACTTATATCAAAAATAATTGATAATTACCCATTTATTAAATTTCTTAAAGAAGAATCATCACATAACGCAAAAATATTACAAATACTGCGTGTGATTTATAATGATGATAATTATGAGCATATAAATACATTGCAACAAATTTATAATACCAAATCAAAAAACAAAGAATATATTCTATCATCATTAATCAATTACTCACATAATATACATACATTAGATTTAAATGCAATAAAATATTTACAAAATGAATTAGGTTTTAATGAAAATGATTTTTTTGAACTATTTAAACATTGTGATTTTTTCATAGATGATCATAATGTTATAGAATATTTATCGCAAATGAAATTGTTTGATAAAGAATATAAATTTAAATATGCATTGCATAACGTTAACATATTACAATCGCTAATATCTCTTGATTTTTCCACATCAGATTTATTGTCATTAATTAAATTCAATGAATATACTGATACAACTATATTTAAATACCTTCACACACATCACAATTTGACTATATCAGATATCAACATACATTTAATAATGGCATCTAACCAAGTAAAAACTCTATTGTATTTAATAACAATTATGAATTTAACAGTTCTTCCACAAGAATGTCAAACACTTTTATTACATCAAACTGCAAAAAATGATGATATAATTAGGATACTATATCATAACAATATTATTGATTATAAATTCTTATTGAAAATAATGATGACATGTAAATCTATATCGTTTATTGGTCATGAATTTTTCACTGAACATAATATCGATCAAGAAACTATAATTATTTGCCTAAAAAAAGCAGTTGATGATAAAAATGTCAATATGATTAATAAAATTATATTCAATTTACTGGACTATAATTCAATTAATAGTATTGCTGAATGGTTTTTTGAAAAATCTTATACATCACATGAAGCATTATGTTATATTCATAAAATCATAAGATATTTGCCAATAATTGACAATAATCTTATTTTCAATAAATTTATTTGCAATATAATAGAAAATGATAATTTGCATGCCTTAAACGAGTTTATTGAATATATATCAACTGATATATTTTTATCAGTCTATCCAAAGAAAATATCACATTCATGTTATATTATATTAAAAAACAATAATAAGACATGGTTTGCATTAAACATGTATATTCTTCGAATGTCAATAAAGATAAATGATGACAAATTATTTAATGAATTGTTATCGTCTGTAAATATTAATTATGATGATATGATCATATATGCGTTTAATGTTCACAATTATAGAATGGTTATTAAATTAGCAAGAAATCGCAATCTTAAAGAGAGCACAATGGAATACCTAATATGTGAAACATGTGCGAGTAATCACAATTTATTTCCAATTCTAAAAAAAATTCTTGGAATTGACATAATATACAAAAATATTGAAATTGTTCTTAAATATTCAATTAACTCTTCTGTTTTAGACTATATAAATTCTTTTAAACAATTAGAATATAAAGATGAATATTCTAAATATATCTCCGAATCATCTCGACCATTTATTTTTGTTATGTGGTTTTTTGAGAAAAAAAACATAATTGACATTGATGATTTTTCATCAATAATGAAGCACAATTATTCTAATATAAATATAATGGCATATTTTCATCATCAACGAAATGTACCAATAGAGTATTTTAGATTTGATAATGATTATATTATCAGAAAATGTTTAGAAAATCACTTGGATGACTGTCTTGGTATATTAGAATATATTGGTGTAATGAATATTCCTGTAAATGGACCAGAATTTTATAATCCAATAAATAAATTATCACAATCGCATGTGGATAATAATATTTCCGAATTGACAAATGATTATATGTGTGATATTTGTCATGAAATGTTTAATAATTCTAAATCATATATACCACCGTGTTGTAAAAAATATCATGTTTGCACCACATGTATAAATAATGCAATTAATGTTTCAGCCAATATATGTTTCTTTTGTCGACAAGTTTGCGAATAATTTACATCAATAAACAATATTTATAACAATTATTTTTTTTATGTTGTGTTTGTAATCCAATATCTTCGTAGGTTAATTTAACATCATTGAGTAAAAAATTAATAACTCGGTCATTATTTATATTTATATTTTCTTTAATGTAGTCTTTTTTGTTTGTGAATATATGTTGATGAATATATTTCAATAAATTTATATTTTCTTGGTCATATAGGATAAAAATAATTGATTTATTAAAATAATTATGATCTATTTTCATTACTTCGACAATGTATTTAATTATATCCAAATGTCCATGTATACATATATTATGACAAGTATTTTTACTTGGTTTTAATTTGTAATTTTCATGTAAATATTTAACCATAATAATATTATTATATTCACATGCAAGATTCATAACATTATTATCAACAAAGTCATTCATATAGATTTGATGTTCTAGAATTTTAAATGCGTGTAAATTACAATTTTGGCATATAATTTCTATATATTTATCTAAATCATGATTACTAATACTATTAGTAATAGTAAAATTAACAAATATATTATGTCTAATAATTAAATAGATGGCTTTTTTACTTTTTTTGTTTAGAAATTTTGCATATTTTTTGACGAACCAAGATTCTTGATCTTCAATTATATTTTCTATGATAATATCATTTACTTGTGATGATATATGTCTATAGGAAAGATTATAACCATACTCAATGACATATTTAAACATATTATTAATATAAACAAATAAATTAATTATATCATTTGGATGTCATCATTGCATTTATAAATATATGAATTATTTGCAAATCATTTGCTAAATTCATTATGTGTTTAATATTATTATTTGATAATTCTACAATTTTGCAAAACTTACCCAAATTGTATGGATCCATTTCAAAGGTGTTATTATTTTTAAAATAATACCACCCTTGTTGTGGATATTTTTGATTAAACAGCTTGTAGTCAATAAATGTTCTAAGATCTAATTTATCATTGATTATTAATTCATAATAATTGAATATATTATATCCAAGTTTGTGAGCCACTGAAAATATAAATGTTACTAATTCAGGTTCATCATTATCAATACACATATGTATTAATTCATTAATTGAATCATTAAATTCTGCAACATCTAATCTTTCACACACTAATTTACCAAGTTTACTTTGCATATTTTCTAGAGTAACTTTTTCCATTTGAATATATTTCTCAACATCTGGTAATATTTTATTTGATGTTAATTCTTTGTATTTATCATCAAGATCATTAATTATTTTTGGATTTTTGTATTCCAAAAATAAACACAAATCTTCAATATATTTTGGTGTATAATTACTAATAAAATCCTTTTCATTACCAATTATTGATTTATAATAATAATCAATTACATCATCATGAGCTGAAAGTCCTTTAATTATATTAATTATTGCAAATAATTTGGAACACACATTATTATCAACTAATTTTGCAATTTTAATTTTACACAAAACATCAATGTATTTCTTAATAATTGGTAAAACATGACTAAATTTATATTTGGATAAAAATTGATCAATTGATTCAAATTCTAATGTAGATATATATTCGGACAAGTATTCAAATAATGTAATATCATCATTATGTGCAAAAACTAATTCACCTGGGTTTAATATTAATAATAATATTTCATCATTTAATACAAGATATTTTGGTAAATAACACATATTTAATAATGGTAATATCGTCTTGTATTTATTTGCAGAAATGCATTCTTTTATCATATTTAAATCAACAAGTGATTTGTTAATTAATTTACAATCACCACCATTAACAATATATTTTAATGATAAATTATAATCATTTTGTAATTTACGCTTTAAATGTTCATAATATTTACATATATCAGTAGGTAAAGTGAATTTATTTATTAATTCGGATGCTAATTCAATATTATCAATGTAATGACTAAAACACGGATTATAATGTATTATGTCTCTAATTTTGTCACTGACAGATGATATTTTACCTTTCATATAATAATCGCGGTGAGATCCTGTTAATTCATATAAACCATTATTCAATTTATTAGGTTTATCATGAGATCCAAAAACTGTATGTTTGAAAACAGATGTAACAAATGATTTATTATCTTCTTGTAAATAATTGAGGTAATCATCACCTACACAAGCATAGATTCGTCCATCGATTGATCTCCATGATATATAGTCAGTCATTATTACTAATAATTAAACAATGATTCATAATAAAATATTTTTCATTTTTTTTCCAAAAAAATTGAAAAAAATAAAACTAAAAGTATGTATCTATATAAAATTAATATGCCATTGACTATAAAAAAATACGCAACAAAGAAAACTTGGAGAGACTTTTATTCAGAATCAGAAGACAACAAACTAAGAGATTTGGATTATCACGAATCGTGGAAACCAATCTTGAAAGAATTATTAAGAGATAAACGAGCCAAGAAAATAGATGATGAATTCAAGACTATATTAGAGAAAGAAGATAGAGATATATATCCAAAACCCGAATATTTGTTTGCATCGTTTAATAAAACACCACTTGAAAATGTAAAAGTTGTTATATTAGGCCAGGATCCCTATCCTGGATTTGAAAAATGTGATGATATTGAAGTTCCTCAAGCACATGGATTATCATTTTCAATTCCATTGGGAATGAGAAATACATCATCATTAATTAATATATTTGCAAATATGATGAAATATAAACACATTAACAAAGTAACTGATGGTAATTTAGAACATTGGGCAGAACAAGGTGTATTATTATTAAATGCTGCCTTAACAGTTACTAAAGGTGAAATGAATTCTCACAAACATTTATGGAATTGGATGACGGATGACATTATTAAATATATTAGTGATAATACAAAAAATGTGGTGTTTATATTATGGGGAGCTTATGCTAGAGATAAGAAGAAGTTAATTAATGAAGATAATCATAGAATTTACATATCGTCCCATCCATCCGGACAATCTTGTCACAGAGCATTAGGTGAATATCCTCCATTTTCACAATTTGATCATTTCGGGAAAATAAATGGATACTTGAGAAGACGAAATATTCCTCAAATTATATGGAATAGAGATGAATATGAATCTAGTAAAACATAATTATTATTTGTAAGCGTATAAATATAATTTATTTATTAAATATAATGGATCAAAAATGCAATGAATGTGTTAATAACGAAATAATATCAACAGTTGATATTGTCGGAAGTTATATAACAACACCAAATACATTATATTTTGATAGTAATGGAACTAAAACATTTATACCGGGTACTGTGATTAAATATTACAAATGCTCAAATGGTCATACATTTATTGGCGATTTATTTTCATCATGATTGATAAATTTAATTTATTTCATTATTTTAACATAAATGTAAATATAAATATATTTACATATCCATAATTTATCATTTCCTGTTAAATGTGCAAATATATTGGAACAGAATATTATATCATTAACTAAATAACTAATTGTAAATTCATTAACTAAATATCGTCTACAAAAAAAATTGATATTATTAATGTTTATTTCACAATAATTATAGTCAGTAAACCATGGATATTGTTGATAATAATGTTAATGTCAATAATTATGATAATAATAAAAACAAAAGACACGTATCATTATCAAATAATATTGCTCACTGGCTTAAATTAGATGTTAAATATGTTAATAAAGAAAATAATTTAACAATTAATAAATACAAGAAAATATTGAATCAAAAAGATATTAACACAATAATTAAATGTATAAAATATAACATTAATATAGTCCCGATTTTATATCATCTTAATAACGATGATATTAACTTATTAGTCAATGAAGCATTTAAATGCATGAATATTTACATGATAAAACTATTCAATGGTAGCACAAGAACTAATTATAAAATAGTTATTGAACGATTATCAGTGTTTTGTGAAAATGGACGTCTTGATGTTGTTAAATATTTATGTAAAAAAAATAAATTAACAAAAGAAGATTTTCAATCATATAATAATGAAGCATGTCAATATGCTTGTAAAAATGGTCATATTGGAGTTGTTAAATATTTACATCAAGAAATTGGATTAACAAAAGATGATTTTCAATCAGAAGATAATTATGCATGTCAATGGGCTTGTGATAATGGTCATATTGATGTTGTTAAATATTTGCATCAAGAAATTGGATTGACAAGACAAGATTTTCAATCAGACAATAATCATGTATGTCGATGGGCTTGTGATAATGGTCATATTGATGTTGTTAAATATTTGCATCAAGAAATTGGATTGACAAGACAAGATTTTCAATCATGTGATAATTATGCATGTGAATGGGCTTGTGATAATGGTCATATTGATGTTGTTAAATATTTGCATCAAGGAATTGGATTGACAAAAGAAGATTTTCAATTAGAAAATAATGAAGCATGTCGATATGCTTGTAAAAATGGTCATATTGATGTTGTTAAATATTTGCATCAAGAAATTGGATTAACAAAAGAAGATTTTCAATCAAAAGATAATTATGTATGTCAATGGGCTTGTAATAATGGTCATATTGATGTTGTCAAATATTTACATCAAGAAATTGGATTAACAAAACAAGATTTTCAATTAAATAACAATCATGCATGTATATGGGCTTGTCAATATGGTCATTTTGATGTTGTTAAATATTTACATCAAGAAATTAAATTGTCAAAACAAGATTTCCAATCAGAAAATAATAAAGCATGTAAATGGGCTTGTAAAAATGGTCATATTGATGTTGTTAAATATTTACACCAAGAAATTGGTATGACAAAAGAAGATTTTCAATCAGACAATAATCATGCATGTCGATGGACTTGTGATAATGGTCATATTGATGTTGTTAAATATTTACATCAAGAAATTAAATTAACAAAAGATGATTTTCAATCAGAAGATAATTATGCATGTCGATGGGCTTGTAATTATGGTCATGTTGGAGTTGTTAAATATTTACATCAAGAAATTGGATTAACAAAAGATGATTTTCAATCAGAAGATAATCATGCATGTCGATGGGCTTGTAATTATGGTCATATTGGAGTTGTTAAATATTTACATCAAGAAATTGGATTATCAAAAGATGATTTTCAATCAAACAATAATCGTGCATGCAAATGGGCTTGTCATTATGGTCATGTTGATGTTGTTAAATATTTGCATCAAGAAATTGGACTGACAAAACGAGATTTTCAATCAAATAAAAATTATGCATGTCGACAAGCTTGTAAAAATGGTCATCTTGATGTTGTTAAATATTTACATAAAAATATTGGATTAACAAAAAAAGATTTTCAATGTCGAGATAATGAAGCATATCATAAAAGTGTCAAATATAATCACAATACAGTTGTCGAATATTTATTAAATGAAATTAAAATATTTTCTTGATAATTTTATATGTTTAACATTGTTGTCAATAAATTATGTTTATTATTTACTTCCTGTTAACATGTAAATATATTGGAACAGAATATTATATCATTAAGTTAATTTGCAACCTGTTAATGATAAATAATAACTTATTGTAAATTCATTAGCTAAATATCGTCTGTTAAAAAATTGATATTATTAATGCTTATTTCACGATTATTATATTCAGTAAATTATGGATATCGTTGATAATAATGTTAATGTCAATAATTATGATAATGATAAAAACAAAAGACACGTATCGTCATCGAATAATATAGTATTTTGGCTTAAATTAGATGTTGATTATATTAATGATGAAAATGAATTGATAATTAATAAATATAAAAAAACATTGAATCAAAAAGATATTAACACGATAATTAAATGTATAAAATATAACATTAATATAGTCCCAATTTTATATCAACTCGATAACGATGATATTAACTTATTAGTTAATGAATCATTTGAATGCATAAATGGTTACATGATTAAACTACTCAATGGTCACACTGAAATTGATCATAACATAGTTGTTGAACTATTACCAGTGTTTTGTGAAAGTGGACGTCTTGATGTTGTTAAATATTTATATAAAAAAAATAAATTATCAAAACAGAATTTTCAATCAGATAATAATAATCAAGCATGTCGGTTTGCTTGTGCAAACGGTTATATTAATGTTGTTAAATATTTACATCGAGAAATTGGATTAACAGCACAAGATTTTCAATCATTTGATAATTATGCATGTCGATTTGCTTGTGTATCTGGTCATGTTGTTGTTGTTAAATATTTACATCAAGAAATTGGATTGACAGAACAAGATTTTCAATCGGATGATAATTGGGCATGTAAATGGGCTTGTAGTAATGGACACATTAATGTTGTTGAATATTTACATAAAATAATTGGTTTAACAAAAGAAGATTTCCAGTTAGAAAATAATTATGCATGTCGACAGGCTTGTGAAAATGGTCATATTGATGTTGTTAAATATTTACATAAAAATATTGGATTAACAAAAAATGATTTTCAACATCGAAATAATGACGCATATTATAAAAGCGTCAAATACAATCACAACGCTATTGTTGAGTATTTATTGAAAGAAATTAAATTGTTTTCATGATACTCTGGTATGTTTATCATTTACTTTATTTAATAAAAATATGAATATATTTTATGACCATAATTTTTTATTTGTTACTTAATAAATATTCAAATCTACAAAAAAATTGATGTTATTAACACTTTTTATTTTCACAATTATTATATTCAGTAAACATGGATACAGTTGATAATAATGCTAATGTTAATAATTATATTAACCATAATATCAAAAGACATATATCATCATCAAATAATATTGCTCATTGGCTTGAATTAAATATTCACATCAAAAAATAGGATTGACAATACAAGATTTTCAATCATCAAACAATTTGGCATGTCTATTCGCTTGTCAAAATGGTCATATTGAGGTTGTTAGATATTTATATGAAAAAATTGGACTAACAAAAAAAGATTTTCAATCTAATAATAATTTTATATGTAAATATACATGTGAATGTGAAAATGATAATCTTGATGTTGTTAAATATTTACATCAAGAAGTTAAATTAACAAGGCAAGATTTTCAATCAGATAACAATTATGCATGTCGATTGGCTTGTAAAAATAGAAATATTAGTGTTGTTAAATATTTACATCAAGAAGTTAAATTAACAAGACAAGATTTTCAATCAGATAATAATTATGCATGTCGATGGGCTTGTGAAAATGGTCATATTGAGGTTGTTAGATATTTACATCAAGAAATTAAATTATCAAAAAAAGATTTTCAATCAGATAATAATTATGCATGTCGACTTGCTTGTGAAAATGGTTATGTTAATGTTGTTAAATATTTACATCAAGAAATTAAATTGACAAGACAAGATTTTCAATCAAATAATAATTATGCATGTCGATGGGCTTGTTGTCATGGTCATCTTAACGTTGTTAAATATTTATATCTAGAAATTGGATTAAAAGAAGATTTTCATTCGGACGATAATTATGTATGTCGATTTGCTTGTACATATGGTCAGATTAATCTTGTTAAATATTTACATCAAGAAATTGGATTAACAAAAGAAGATTTCCAATTTTATGATAATCAGGCCTGTCAAAGTGCTTGCGAAAATGGTTATATTGATGTCGTTAAATATTTACATAAAGAAATTGGATTAACAAAACAAGATTTCCAATCAAATGATAATGAAGCATATAAAAATGCTTGCCAAAATAATCGCAATACCATTGTTGAGTATTTACTAAACGAAATTAACATATTTTCTTGATGCTTTATTATCAATATTATGTTTTAATGTTAATTACAAATTGTACACCATTAATCAGAATAACCACATATAACATATTTAATTCCATATAATATTTGTGTATTTTCATGTGCCACATTATTATTAAATATCAACATATCACCTTTTTTTGGTTTTATTGTTACATCACCAAACTTAGTTTCACCACCAATAAAATCATCAGACAAATAAATACAAATTGTATATTTACCTTTTAAATCAAATACTTCTTCTGTACCATGATAATATTTATTAATGTTAACATCATCATTTAATTTAACATTATATGTTAAATGTCTTATTCTTTTATTAATAATATTTGCAAAGTTCCCATGTAATTTATTTTCTGAATTATTAAGTATTTCATTGATTTCGTAACATGATAATATATTCTTAACAATAATTATATCATTGGATATAATCTTGATAAAATATCTACAGTTAATACAAATGTTATTAATTACATACACAAATAAACATATTATTGCAATATAAAAATATTTAACATGAAAATACTTAACATTGAATATAAATAATGACATAATTATACTCATTATAAATTTAATTGATAATGAATAATGTTTCAATAACATTAATTTCGTGTTTATGTTTATCATAATATTATTATACATTGTTATATAATATTTTCAATTTATTCATACAGTCAAATAATTGTTTAACACTTTGTTCATTTAAATTTCCATAATCTTTACCAATTATTAGTTCATTTTCAATCACAACGATATCATTATAATTAAGATTGTTTAAATCAATTAACTTCTTTTTAAACTCATCATTATAATATTTACATTGTTTATACAAATCAATTCCATAATCACAATATTCTTTGGTTCCTTCAACTAAAGTTTTTTTGTACAGTTCATTAAATTTCCTAGTTTTCATCATAATTTTATATATATCACGCCATATACGTTCTTCTTTCCATGCAATGAATTTTGCTTTTCTCCATGGTTTTACATATGATAAGTAATTATATGCGTTTACAACTTCATCTTTAGATTTTACATTATGTATAGCACTATTTTTCCATGGAATATCAATATTATCTTCACATATTCTATAAAATGTTTTTTCTTTTTTATATTTGGCATAAAAATAAAATAATGTTGTCTCATCAACACCAGAATATACTGTCTGGTATATTTTTCCATTGTTTTGGTTAATTAATTCTTTAACATAATTCATATATTCATTATATTCGCTTTTACTTGGTGTTAATAACACTAATCCTGCATCTAAGCTACAATATTTTTTAGATGTTTGACCAATATAATCACTGTATGAGTTTATGTAATTTAATATGTCATGTATTTTTTCATTATTTACACAATTTATTAAATTAATGTTAGAATAATTAAGTTTGAATGCAGGAGTATTAAATTTGAATATATTATATAATTCAACTCTCATTGGTAATATATCAACATCCATAAATAATATTTTCTCATATTTTGAATACTTTAAACACTGCCATTTGTTCAAACTATATGTTAACCAAGTATATTTACTTTTCCATGATTTTGGTGTAAATACATTTGGGTGAATAATTGGAGTTACTTCAAACATTTTTATTTTAACAACTTTGTCAAAATAAAATTTTAATGTATGATTATATTTGTCATAAATATATTCATCACACATAATAACTAAGTCAATATCTAAATTCCCAGATGATATTAATGATTTATGAGCAAAGGCTGACATACAAGCACCCACAACATAATGATCTTTCAGCATACATAACATGCATACAGCATATTTCTTATTCATATATAATTTGTTGGTATTAAATGTTTGATTCTCGGTGTCTTTTATATTTGATAATGCTATCAAATAAATTTTTCACATTGTTCTTGTTCAGAACACCATAATTTTTATCATCATGTATTAGTTTTTTTTCTAACATTGTTATATCATTAAATTCAATTGTTTTATTGACTAATTCATCATAATAAGATCGATTATATTGATTACCATTTTTTGATTTCTTATATTCATCAATTTCGTTAAGTATATATTTTTTATATGCATTGTTAAACATTTTGGTTTTCATCATTATTTTGTATAAATCACGCCAGATCCATTCTTCATTCCATGACATAAATTTAGTTTTTAGCCATGGTTTAATTCGTGATAAATAATTATATGAATAAATATCATCTTTTTCTGTTATCATGTAATAATTCTTAGAAAATTTCCATGGAATGTGATTATAGTTATAACATATTCGATATATAGGTACATCCATAACTTTCGCATAAAAATACATTATTGTAGATTCATCAATTCCAATTCCAGGAATTGTGTTGTGATTTTTTTTGAGAACATCATCAATAAATTCCATGTATTTATCATAATGATTTTTATTTGGTTTTAATAATAAAAATCCACCATCAGGTCCTACTGATTTTTTATATTTATTTAGTAAATCAGTATATTCACCATATGAGTTGATGTTTTTGAGGAAATTAATTAATGCATCGTTATTTTTACACGGTGGTAATATATTGCTTTTTTCATATAATAAAAATGCTGGTGTATTAAATGTAAATATATCATATAATTTCTCACTAACAGGTATAATATCAACATCAATAAACAAAATCTTTTCATATTTAACATACTTTAAACATTGCCATTTGTTTAAACTATAATTAAGCCATGAATACTTATTATTATAATATTCTTTTGACTTCTCATCAAATAAATTTTTATCTGTTTCAGTATTTACTTTGATTAAATTAATTTTTATGACTTTGTCAAAATAAAATTTCAATGTATGTTTGTATTTGTCATAAATATATTCATCACACATAACAATAACATCAATATCTAAATTATGTGAATATATAAGAGATTTATGAGCAAATGCAGCTATACAAGCACCGACTACATAGTGATTTTTTAGCATACATAACATACAAATTGCGTTTTTTTTATTCATATATATAATTATTTTTGTGAATATTTTATATTCGTTCATGAATATTTATTAACAATAATTGTGTTAAAAACTAAAATTTGGACGATGTTAATAAACATTGTTTTGTCTGTTCGCAATTTCTCCGAAGCATCATTTAATAAAAGACGATGTTAATAATTACTAAATAAATATTGTCTTATCGGCTTGCAAGCTCATTGAAGTGCTATCAATGAACATGAAAATTTGGACGATATTAATAATTACCAAATAATTGTCGTATTTTTCGGCTCGCAAGCTCGCCAAAGTGCCATTGAATGTCATTTGATAAACATTGGATTTGGACGATATTAATAATTACCAAATAAATATCGTCTTTTCGGCTCGCAAGCTCGCCGAAGCGTCATTGGACGTTATTTAATGAACATTGGATTTGGACGATATTAATAATTACCAAATAAATATCGTCTTTTCGGCTCGCAAGCTCGCCGAAGCGTTATGTAATGTCATTTAATGAAACTTGGATTTAGACGATATTAATAATTACCAAATAAATATCGTCTTTTCGGCTCACAAGCTCGCCGAAGCGTCATTCAATAAACATTGGATTTGGACGATATTAATAATTACCAAATAAATATCGTCTTTTCGGCTCGCAAGCTCGTTGAAGCGTTATTTAATAAACACAATATTTGGACGATATTAATAATTACCAAATAAATATCGTCTTTTCGGCTCGCAAGCTCGTCGAAGCGTTATGTAATGTCATTTAATGAAACTTGGATTTAGACGATATTAATAATTACCAAATAAATATCGTCTTTTCGGCTCGCAAGCTCGCCGAAGCGTCATTAGACGTTATTTAATGAAACTTGGATTTGGACGATATTAATAATTACCAAATAAATATCGTCTTTTCGGCTCGCAAGCTCGCCGAAGCGTCATTTAATGAAACTTGGATTTGGACGATATTAATAATTACCAAATAAATATCGTCTTTTCGGCTCGCAAGCTCGCCGAAGCGTCATTTAATAAAACTTGGATTTAGACGATATTAATAATTACCAAATAAATATCGTCTTTTCGGCTCGCAAGCTCGCCGAAGCGTCATTTGATAAAACTTGGATTTGGACGATATTAATGATTACCAAATGAATATTTTCTTATCGTCTCATTTTTAATCGTCGAATTATGTATGATTTTAATTAAAAAAATGAAATAATTATTACCACATAAATACACATACTGTTATTTAACAAACACAATGACTATACTTAAATATGATGAATTTATGAAAATAATTAACGGCAAAAGATTATTCAAACTATTTCCAAAAGACCTAAAATGTTACGACATCAAGTATTGTGAAAATGCAACATTTGTTGTTAATAAATTTGACAATATTAAATATATCAATGGTATACATGTTACGACACAAGATTATATTTTATATTGGTTAGAAATTAGAAAAGATTCTTATTATTTTTGTGAAATAATTCCAAACAAAGTAGCAAAGTATGTTGTTTTTGATGACAAAATAAAAACTAACATATGTGACATAGGCAAAATATTTGAAATCCAAAATATTATCGAATATTTACATAGAGAAGTTGGATTATCAAAAGAAATTTTCCAATCAAAAAATAATTATGCATGTAGATGGGCTTGTGGAAATGGTCATCTTAATGCTGTTAAATATTTACATAGAGAAGTTGGATTAACAAAAAAAGATTTTCAATCAGAATATAATTATGTGTGTAGATGGGCTTGTGAAAATGGTCATATTGATGTTGTTGAATATCTACATAAAGAAGTTGAATTGACAAAAAGAGATTTTCAATCATATGATAATTATGCATGTCGATTGGCTTGTGAAAATGGTCATATTGATGTTGTTAAGTATTTACATCAAGAAATAGGATTAACAAAAAAAGATTTTCAATCAGATGATAATCATGCATGTCAATGGGCTTGTTCAAATGGTCATATTAATGTTATTAAATATTTACATCAAGAAATCGGATTATTAAAAGAAGATTTTCAAGAAAATTATGTGTGTCAACAAGCTTGTTCAAATGGTCATATTGATGTTGTTAAATATTTACATCAAGAAATTAAATTAACAAAAGAAGATTTTCAATCGTATTATAATTATGCATATCGATGGGCTTATCAAAATGGTCATAATGATGTTGTTAAATATTTGCATCAAGAAATTAAATTAACAACACAAGAATTTTGGCTGAAGATGGAAAAAAGTTTTCCAAAAATCATTAAATATTAATTTCAAGAAATTACATTTACAAAACATAATTTCCAAACGAATAATAATTGTACAGTATGTAAAATAGCTCATGAAAAATAATTTGAATGACATAATAAATATCTTTTTATTGGCTCACAAGCTCGACAAAGAATCATCAAAAATTGTTTAATAAAATTATGATTTGGACGATATTAACATTTGATAAATCAAGTAAAATGTAATATATATGCGTGCAAATATTTATTGCTAAGAAATATATCCAAAACAGAATTTATGGAAAAATATTCCATCAGATTTAACAAATCATTTTTGGTAACTGAATCATCAAAAATTGAAATTTTACCATTAATTTTCGTGACAAAATTATACAATTCAATTGATGACAAATTTAAATGTTTTATCAAATTAATATTACAATAACGTATTAACATAACATTTATCTCTATAATATTCAACATCATTTCTCTCGTCATACTCGTATTGTTTATTAATAATTTGTAGATTTCACATGAATGATCCGTGCATATGAATTGGTATAAATGACAAATACCTAATATATTACGTGAATATATTATATTATCATCATCACTGAACATTTTCTTGTTTATTAATCCTAACTCAACCATTTTATTGGCTTCGTTTATCAATCTGCATTTAAAAATACAATTCATAACACCACTCAAATGCAAATTGTTATTTTTTAATGATTTCATATTAACATTGTAATATCCATTCCAAAAACATACATTTACATAAAAAGAATATTTTTCTAAATATCGTCCATATTTATTAATTATTGATTCAATAATATTATATTTTCGTTTACTGACTTCAGTAATCATAATATTTTCTTTATTCTGTAAATATATAATTAATAAATTGTATTCAGAAATCCAATATAATTCATCACTAAAAATATTAACATGTCTGTATTCAGGAACCATTCCATAAGAATATATACATGACAATATATCATGTGAAGCAATAAGATTAAACATTTTGAACAAATAGTCGCGTACTAGATTATATATTAC
>Ga0255138_1000106_pt1 | contig 23242 bp, 14 predicted proteins | sample Law_Colum_RepA_8_FD_188545 | JGI IMG/M metagenome (GOLD analysis project Ga0255138, IMG submission 188545) | Freshwater microbial communities from St. Lawrence River, New York, United States - Law_Colum_RepA_8d | ecosystem: Environmental > Aquatic > Freshwater > River | place: USA: New York... | reverse complement strand
ATAATTACCAAATAAATATCGTCTTATCGGCTCGCAAGCTCGCCGAAGCGTCATTTTGCAGAACTTGGATTTGGACGATATTAATAATTACCAAATAAATATCGTCTTATCGGCTCGCAAGCTCGCCGAAGCGTCATTTTGCAGAACTTGGATTTGGACGATATTAATAATTACCAAATAAATATCGTCTTATCGGCTCGCAAGCTCGCCAAAGTGTCATTTTGCAGAACTTGGATTTGGACGATATTAATAATTACCAAATAAATATCGTCTTATCGGCTCGCAAGCTCGCCAAAGTGTCATTTTGCAGAACTTGGATTTGGACGATATTGATAATTACTAAATAAATATCGTCTTTTCGGCTCACAAGTTCGCCGAAGCGTCATATGATGAACATTGATAATTGGACAATGTTGATAATTACCAAATAAATATCGTCTTATCGGCTCGCAAGCTCGCCGAAGCGTCATTTTGCAGAACTTGGATTCAAACAACATTAATAATTACCAAATAAATATCGTCTTATCGGTTTGTAGAGATGTTTTTTGACGTCCGACAATTTTAATTACGCATCATTGTGTTAAATATCACACATCATATTAATTATATGATTCAAATTTTATTGTAAAAAAAATGAAATAATAATCATTTGTCAATATTTTATTTAACATTAACTTTGCTTAATGGACATAGTTGACATTAATATCAATATACACAAATATATGTTGGTTCCTAAACACCGACATATAATGCACACCTATAATATTTCATATTGGCTTTGTCTTGACAAAAATATTATTAATAGTCCTAATAAACGAATTATTAATAATTACAAAAAATTCTTAAATCAAAAAAAAATTATCATAGTTATGAAATGTATTGAATATGATATATTCATAATACCAATTTTATGGTGTGTCTTCAAAAACATTGACGAATTAATCGAAAAAGCATTTAATTGTAAAAATATCAATATGTTAAAATTACTTTGTAAATATATTGACAAAAACACTTTAATTAAATACATGAGAAAATCTTGTGAAAATGGTCATATTGATGTTGTTAAATATTTACATCAAGAAATTGGACTAACGAAACAAGATTTTCAATCTAATAATAATTATGCATGTCGATGGGTTTGTAGAAATGGTCATATCAATGTTGTTAAATATTTACATCAAGAAATTGGACTAGAGAAACAAGATTTTCAATCTAATAATAATCGTGCATGTCAAATGGCTTGTGAAAATGGTTATCTTGATGTTATTAAATATTTACATCAAGAAATTGGACTGGGGAAACAAGATTTTCAATCTGATGATAATTACGCATGTCGATTAGCTTGTCTCCATGGTCACATTGATGTTGTTAAATATTTACATCAAAAAATTGGACTAGCGAAACAAGATTTTCAATCTAATAATAATTATGCATGTCGAACGGCTTGTAAATATAGTCATATTGATGTTGTTAAATATTTACATCAAAAAGTTAAATTAACAAAAAAAGATTTTCAATCGGATGATAATAATGCATGTGGATGGGCTTGTGATAATGGTCATATTGATGTTGTTAAATATTTACATCAAGAAATTAAATTAACAAAAAAAGATTTTCGGTCGGATGATAATTATGCATGTAGACGGGCTTGTCGAAATGGTCATTTTAATCTTGTTAAATATTTACGTCAAGAAATCGGATTAACAAAACAAGATTTTCAATCAAATAATAGTTATGCATGTAGATGGGCTTGTGAATATGGTCACATTGATGTTGTTAAATATTTACATAAAATTTTTGGATTAACAAAACAAGATTTCCAATCAAAAAATAATTATGCATGTCGATATGCTTGTGGTAATGGTCATATTGATGTTGTTAAATATTTGCATCAAAAAGTTAAATTAATAAAAAAAGATTTTCAATCGAATGATAATTATGCATGTCAATGGGCTTGTCGTAAAGGTTATATTAAAGTTGTTAAATATTTACATAAAAATATTGGATTGACAAAACAAGATTTTCAATCCAATAATAATTATGCATATAACAACGCTCTTAAAAACAAACACAATGAAGTTGTTGAGTATTTATTAAACGGAATTAATATATTTTCTTAATTTTAATATGTCCATAATTTATTTACCATTCATTAGACACACAAATAAAATTTGGACGACATTGACATTAACTAATGATTATGTTCAATCGGTTCGTGATGCATTTAGTTAATAATTTAGATCAAGCAATTGTATCAATGTATCACAATATATTTATTATATCACTTAATTCTTTATCATAATAAAAAAATTGAAATATTAATCATGTAATTAATACAAGTATAGTATCAATAAAATTGCTTAATGGATATAGTGGATATTAATATCAATATACACAAATATATGTTGGTTCATAAACACCGGCACATAATGTATGTTAATAATATTTCATATTGGCTTTGCATTAACAAAGACATTATTAACAAGAAAAACAAACGAATTATTAACAATTACAAAAAATTCTTAAATCAAAAAAAAATTATCATAGTTATGAGATGTATTGAATATGATATATTCATAATACCAATTTTATTGTGTGTATTTAAAAACATTGACAATTTAATTAAGAAAGCGTTTAAATGTCAGAATATTAACATGATAAAATTACTTTGCAAATATATTAACAAAAACACTTTAATTAAATACATGATAAAATCTTGTAAAAAAGGTTATATTAATCTTGTTAAATATTTACATCAAGAAATTGGATTAAAAAGAGAAGATTTTCAATCAGATGATAACGATGCATGTCAATTGGCTTGTGAAAATGGTAATATTAATGTTGTTAAATATTTACACAAAGGAATTGGATTAACTAAAGAAGATTTTCAATCTTATGATAATTATGCGTGTCGAATGGCTTGTGAAAATGATTACATTGATGTTATTAAATATTTACATCAAGGAATTGGATTGACAAAAGAAGATTTTCAGTCTAATGATAATTATGCATGTCGAATGGCTTGTGAAAATGATTACATTGATGTTATTAAATATTTACATCAAGAAATTGGATTGACAAAAGAAGATTTTCAGTCTAATGATAATTATGCATGTCGAATGGCTTGTGAAAATGATTACATTGATGTTATTAAATATTTACATCAAGAAATTGGATTAACAAAAGAAGATTTTCAATCGAGAAATAATATAGCATGTCTAATGGCTTGTGAAAATGATTACATTGATATTATTAAATATTTACATCAAGAAATTGAATTAACAAAAGAAGATTTTCAATCAGATGATAATTATGCATGTCGAATAGCATGTGAAAATAATTGTATGAATATTGTTGAATATTTACATCAAGAAATTAAATTAACAAAAAAAAATTTTCGGTCGGATGATAATTATGCATGTAAATGGGCTTGTGAAAATGGTCATATTGATGTTGTTAAATATTTACATCAAGAGGTTAAATTGACAAAAAAAGATTTTCAATCGAATGATAATCATGCATCTCGATATGCTTGTGATAATGGACACATTGATGTTGTTAAATATTTACATAAAAATATTGGATTAACAAAAAAAGATTTTCAATCAGATAATAATTATGCATGTCAATATGCTTGTGATAGTGGACACATTGATGTTGTTAAATATTTACATAAAAATATTGGATTAACAAAAAAAGATTTTCAATCTGATGATAATTATGCATATAACATCGCTATTGAAAACAAACATAATGAAGTTGTTGAGTATTTATTAAATGAAATTAATATATTTCCTTGACTTTTAATATGTCCATAATTTATTTACCACTCATTAAACACGCAAATAAAATTTAGACAATATTGATATTAACTAATGATTATGACCGATTGAACATAATGTATCTAACTAATAATTTAAATCAAGTATTTGTATTAAATGACACGATATATATTGATTATATCACTTAATTCTTTATCATAATAAAAAAATTGAAATATTAATCATGTTATTAATACAAGTATAGTATCAATAACATTGTATAATGGATATAGTTGACATTAATATCAACATATACAAATGTATGTTGGTTCATAAACACCGGCACATAATGTATGTTAATAATATTTCATATTGGCTTTGCATTAACAAAAACATTATTAACGAGAAAAACAAACGAATTATTAACAATTACAAAAAATTCCTAAATCAGAAAAATATCATTATCGTTATAAAATGTATTAAATATGATATATTTATAATACCAATTTTATGGTGTGTTTTTAAAAACATTGACGAATTAATCAAAAAAGCGTTTAAATGTCAGAATATTAACATGATAAAATTACTTTGCAAATATATCGACAAAAACACTTTAATTAAATACATGAGAAAATCTTGTAAAAATGGTTATATTGATGTTGTTAAATATTTACATCAAGAAATTGCACTAGCGAAACAAGATTTTCAATCTAATAATAATTATGCATGTCAAATGGCTTGTGAATATGGTCATATTAATGTTGTTAAATATTTACATCAAGAAATTGGACTGGTGAAAGAAGATTTTCAATCTGATGATAATTATGCATGTCAAATTGCTTGTCAAAATGGTTATATTGATGTTGTTAAATATTTACATCAAGAAATTGGACTAGCGAAAGAAGATTTTCAATCTGATGATAATTATGCATGTCAAATTGCTTGTCAAAATGGTTATATTGATGTTGTTAAATTTCTACATCAAGAAATTGGATTAACAAAAGAAGATTTTCAATCAGATAATAATTATGCATGTCGAATGGCTTGTCAAAAAAGTCATTTTGGTGTTGTTAAATATTTACATCAAGAAATTGGACTAACAAAACAAGATTTTCAAGCAAAAAATAATTATGCATGTCAATTTGCTTGTCGTTATGGTCACATTAATGTTGTCAAATATTTACATCGAGAAATTGGATTAACAAAAGAAGATTTTCAATTTGATGATAGTTATGCATGTCAAATGGCTTGTGAATATGGTCATATTAATGTTGTTAAATATTTACATCAAGAAATTAAATTAACAAAACAAAATTTACAATCTGATGATAATTATGCATGTCGACGGGCTTGTGAAAAAGGTCATGTTGATGTTGTTAAATATTTACATCAAGAAGTTAAATTAACAAAACAAGATTTTCAATCAAAAGAAAATTTAGCATGTCAATGGGCTTGTTTTTATGGTCATATTGATGTTGTTAAATATTTACACCAAGAAATTAAATTAACAAAAAAAGATTTTCAAGTAGATAATAATTATGCATGTCGAATGGCTTGTAAAAACGATTACATCGATGTTGTTAAATATTTACATCAAGAAATTAAATTGACAAAACAAGATTTTCAATCAAAAAATAATTATGCATGTCGAATAACTTGTCGAAATGGTTGTATGAATATTGTTAAATATTTACATCAAGAAGTTAAATTAACAAAAAAAGATTTTCAATCGGATTATAATTATGCATGTAGATGGGCTTGTTTAAATGGACACATTGATATTGTTAAATATTTACATAAAAATATTGGATTAACAAAAAAAGATTTTCAATCAAATAATAATTATGCATGTATATATGCTTGTTTTTATGGTCATATTGATATTGTTAAATATTTACATCAAAAAGTTAAATTAATAAAAAAAGATTTTCAATCTGTTGATAATTATGCATGTAAATGGGCTTGTCGTAAAGGTTATATTAAGGTTGTTAAATATTTACATAAAAATATTGGATTGACAAAACAAGATTTTCAATCAAATAATAATTATGCATATAACAACGCTTTTGAAAACAAACACAATGAAGTTGTTGAGTATTTATTAAACGGAATTAATATATTTTCTTAATAATTCAAATTAATAATTTGTATTGAATAACACATGATATATTTATTCTATCATTTAATTCTTTATCATAATAAAAAAATTGAAATATTAATCATGTAATTAATACAGTATAGTATAAATAACATTGTATAATGGATATAGTAGATATTAATATAAATATACACAAATATATGTTGGTTCCTAAACACCGGCATATAATGCACACCTATAATATTTCATATTGACTTTGCATTAACAAAAACATTATTAACAATACGAATAAACGAATTATTAATAATTACAAAAAATTCTTAAATCAGAAAAATATCATTATCGTTATGAAATGTATTGAATATGATATATTCATAATACCAATTTTATTGTGTGTTTTTAAAAACATTGACAATTTAATTGAGAAAGCGTTTAAATGTCAGAATATTAACATGATAAAATTACTTTGCAAATATATTAACAAAAACACTTTAATTGAATACATTAAAAAATCTTGTAAAAATGGTTATATTAATCTTGTTAAATATTTACATCAAGAAATTGGATTAAAAAAAGAAGATTTTCAATCAGATGATAACGATGCATGTCAATTGGCTTGTGAAAATGGTCATATTAATGTTGTTAAATATTTACACAAAGGAATTGGATTGTCTAAAGAAGATTTTCAATCAGATGATAACGATGCATGTCAATTGGCTTGTGAAAATGATTGCATTGATGTTATTAAATATTTACACAAAGGAATTGGATTGTCTAAAGAAGATTTTCAATCAAATGATAATTATGCATGTCGAATGGCTTGTGAAAATGATTGCATTGATGTTATTAAATATTTACACAAAGGAATTGGATTGTCTAAAGAAGATTTTCAATCTGATGATAATTATGCATGTTGGTTGGCTTGTAAAAATGATTACATTGATGTTATTAAATATTTACATCAAGAAATTGGATTAACAAAACAAGATTTTCAATCAGATGAAAATTATGCATGTCGAATAACATGTGAAAATGGTTATCTTGATATTGTTAAATATTTACATCAAAAAGTTAAATTAACAAAACAAAATTTTCAATCAGATAATAATTGGGCATGTCGATGGGCTTGTGATAATGGACACATTGATGTTGTTAAATATTTACATAAAAATATTGGATTAACAAAAAAAGATTTTCGATCAAATAATAATAAAGCATGTCAATGGGCTTGTGAAAATGGTCATATTGATATTGTTAAATATTTACATCAAGAGGTTAAATTAACAAAAAAAGATTTTCAATCGAATGATAATCATGCATGTCGATATGCTTGTGATAATGGACACATTGATGTTGTTAAATATTTACATAAAAATATTGGATTAACAAAAAAAGATTTTCAATCTGATGATAAAGCATCTCGAATAGCATGTGAAAATGGTCATATTGATATTGTTAAATATTTACATCAACAAGTTAAATTAACAAAAAAAGATTTTCAATTTGATGATAATTATGCATGTCAAATGGCGTGTGAAAATGGTTATATTGATGTTGTTAAATATTTGCATCAAAAAGTTAAATTAACAAAACAAGATTTTCAATCAAATGATAATTACGCATGTCAAAATGCTTGTCAACATAGTCATCTTGATATTGTTAAATATTTACATCAAGAAGTTAAATTAACAAAAAAAGATTTTCAATCTGATGATAATTATGCATATGACAGTGCTCTTAAAAACAAAAATAATGAAGTTGTTGATTATTTACTAAACAAAATTAATATATTTTCTTGACTTTTAATATGTCCATAATTTATTTACCACTCATTAAACACACAAATAACATTTAGACGACATTGATATTAACTGATGATTATGACCGATTGAACATAATGCATCTAGTTAATAATTTAAATCAAGTATTTGTATTAAATGACACAATATATTTATTATGTCATTCAATTCTTCATCATACTAAAAAAATTGAAATATTAATCATGTAATTAATACTGGTATAATATCAATAACATTTCTTAATGGATATAGTTGATATTAATATCAATATACACAAACATATGTTGGTTCCTAAACACCGACACATAATGTATGTTAATAATATTTCATATTGGCTTTGTATTAACAAAGACATTATTAACAAGAAAAACAAACGAATCATTAATAATTACAAAAAATTCCTAAATCAGAAAAATATCGTTATTGTTATGGAATGTATTGAATATGATATATTCATAATACCAATTATATGGTGTGTCTTTAAAAACATTGTCGAATTAATCGAAAAAGCGTTTAGTTGTCAAAATATCAACATGTTAAAATTAATCAGTAATAACATTGGTAATATTAGTAATCATATCAATAATAAAACTTTAATTAAACACATGAAAAATTCTTGTAAATATGGAGACTTAAAGATTATAAAATATTTACATCAAAAAATTGGATTAAAAAAAGAAGATTTTCAATCGAATAATAATTACGCGTGTCAACATTCTTATAGTCATGTTGATGTTGTTAAATATTTACATCGAAATATTGGATTGTCAAACAAAAATTTTCAATCAGATTATAATTATCAATCAGATCATAATTATACATGTTTATGGTCATGTGAAAGTGGTAGTCTTGATGTTGTTAAATATTTGCATAAAAAAATTGGATTAACAAAAGAAGTTTTTCAATTTAATAACAATGAAGCATGTATAGTGACTTGTAAATATGGTCGTTTTGATGTTGTTAAATATTTGCATAAAGAAGTTGGATTAATAAAAAAAGATTTTCAATCAGATAATAATTTAGCATGTCAATGGGCCTGTATGAATGGTCACATTAGTGTTGTTAAATATTTACATCAAGAAATTAAATTAACAAAACAAGATTTCCAATCAGAAAATAATCATGCACATATATGGGCTTGTGCTTGTGGTTATATTGAAGTTGTCAATTATTTATATCAAGTAATTGGATTAAGAAAATGAAATTTCTGATCCAACAATAATTTTGCATATCGATATTTTTAATTTTTTATGTGTCCATGATTTTTTAATATTCTTAATTGATATATTCAATTCTTTATCATACTAAAAAATTGAAATATTAATCATATAATTAATGCTGGTATGGTATCAATAACATTGTATAATGGATATAGTTGATATTGATGTCAATATACACAAATATATGTTGGTTCCTAAACACCGGCACATAATGTATGTTAATAATATTTCATATTGGCTCCGTCTTGACAAAAATATTATTAACAAGAAAAACAAACAAATTATTAATAATTACAAAAAATTCCTAAATCAGAAAAATATCATTATCGTTATGGAATGTATTGAATATGATATATTCATAATGCCAATTTTATGGTGTGTTTTTAAAAACATTGTCGAATTAATCGAAAAAGCGTTTAGTTGTCAAAATATCAACATGTTAAAATTAATTAGTAAACATATTGACAAAAACACTTTAATTAAATACATGAAAAAATCTTGTGAAAATGGTTATATTAATGTTGTTAAATATTTACATCGAGAAATTGGATTAAAAAAAGAAGATTTTCAATCTGATTATAATTATGCATGTAGGTTGTCTTGTGAAAATGGTCATGTTAATGTTGTTAAATATTTACATCAAAAAATTAAATTAACAAAAGAAGATTTTCAATCTGATTATAATTATGCTTGTATATTTGCTTGTAAAAATGGTCACATAAATATTGTTAAATATTTACATCGAAAAATTAAATTAACAAAAGAAGATTTTCAATCTAATCGTAATTATGCTTATAGATATGCTTGTGATAATGGTCATTTTGATGTTGTTAAATATTTACATCAAGAAATTGGACTAACGAAACAAGATTTTCAATCTAATCATAATTTGGCATGTCAATGGGCTTGTGATAATGGTCACCTTAATATTGTTAAATATTTACATCGAGAAATTGGATTAACAAAAAAAGATTTTCAATCAGAAGGTAATTTGGCATGTCGATATGCATGTGATAATGGTCATATTGATGTTGTTAAATATTTACATGAAGAAATTGGATTAACAAAAAAAGATTTTCAATCGTATTATAATTATGCATATCAATGGGCTTGTAAAAACAAACACAATGAAGTTGTTGAATATTTGCGTCAAAAAATAGGTATACAATATGCAATTATAAAATAATTGCGTAAAGAAAATTATATATTCATAAATTTTCACTATCTCCATACATACAACATATTTTTATGTCATCTGAATCATGACATTTGTCTTTTTCCAAATACACGAATACATCAAAATTATCAATGTTATTTCTCTTGTATCCATTACCAATTTTTTTATTGAATATAATTACTCGACGGAATTCTAAGTTAGCATGCATTATACCATCCATGTCTTGATAAAGACATTTATAATAAATATGTCTGTCATAACAACCATCAAATTTGACATTCGTATATCTATTGTGTTGTTTAGTAATTTCAAAATTATTAAATTTATCATAGAATTTATTTAATATAGTCTCTTGGTTTTGGTAAGTTTTATTGTTTGAAGATTCTGAAAAATTTTCTACATTATAATAATAAATACATTCACTCATTGTTATTTGATCAATGTTTTGCAATTCATTTCTTAAAATTTCTGACTCTAAAAATATTTTCATTGGATGATTACTTAGCAACGATTCATTTATATTAATTTTAACACGTTTCGAATGCCTCGAATTGCCATATTGTGAATCAATTTCACCACTTATTTTATTTTTAGATATTGTAATATTAAAATAATTTCCTCCGGTATTTAATTGGATATAATCAGGATCATTTATTTTATTTGTATTAATTTTGTCTATAACTGGTTCCTTGACATTTTCATATTGATTGCGATCTATTATCAACAATGAATTTATTGCATCTTCTAATTTTTTATGTTCTTGCGAATGTATACTAAATTTGCGACAATCATCAACTGAATTTTCTATACACGTAGACTCGTAAACATCGCAACTTGATATGTTGTTCATATCATTCATTTCTAAATTTATGCATTTGTTTGTATATTTCTTATTGATCGCATATAATTCATGTGGATTATCAATATTTTCCATTTCATAGTACACAGATAATAATAGATCATTAATATTTACTGGAGTTTTATCTTTATTAATAATACATATTTTGCTATCTTCTTTATTTCCATATGTTGCCAATGTATATACTGCAGCCATTTTTACTAATTTATCAATGTTACTTAATGTCAATTCATTTTTATGAAAATATAAATCAGTAGAAATTGCATTTCTATCAACTTTATATGGTAAAATTACATTATTGTCATTATCAATGTTATATTTTCGATATTCGTTTGCCAGTTTACGATCCATAAATATATTTTTCCTAACAAAATTGGTTTTATTTGTTAATGACAAGCTAATTATATCAAACATGCTTAAATATTCCATAACACTAAACATAACATCATCCGCCATAGAATATATTCTTGATGTAACGGCACGATCATAAAATACATTTGCAGTCACCAAATTTTTATTCATTGCATTATGTGTTGCATAATTATAAAATTCTTTTGCTTGTTTATACATATTATTTGCCAATATGTCATCATCTTCATTTATATAGACTATATCTGATCTGAGAATTATTTTAATATCATCTGTTGGTAAACCCCTATGAATATAATGATGTGGAAATATAACACATCTATTTTTCTTTGATTTAATTATAAATTTAGTATATTTATTTCTGAACATATTTTCTTTAACAGTTTCACCTGATATGAAATTATTATTTTCAGATGGAATTAAAAATTCCGTTCCTGATTCATTATCATTCATATAAATAAGAAGTGTATGTGTTGATCTTGTAAAATTATTTGGTGTATATGGTGAATCAATATGATAATCAAAACCAATACTTGGTGGTGAATATGTATTTATTCTAAAACATGGATTAATTGAATTTAATATATAGTTATTTTTATTTGTCGCACATCCAATAACACATTCTGATTTATGTAAATCTTGAATCTGAAAAACTTGTTTGAATAAAAATTCAGAAAGTGATTGCATCATTATCAAACATCTTGAACCATCTCTTTGTTCTGGATTATATTCTGTATTGATATTTACATGATTTTTAGCACATAACAATATTTGTTCATTTAATTCATCAGTTATGAAATTATCAATAATATAAATGTCATGTTTTTTAGAAACTTTATTGTTAATAACTGGTTGTGATGATATTATAATTTGTGGATCATCTTGAATATTATCCCATGTTAGCAATGATTCTTTATGAATAAACATGATTATATATTATAACTTGCAATTATATAACAAATATAATATTACTAATAAATTATCAATTTTTTATAGTCAATGATTATTATAATGAAAGATATACTGTTTGTTTTGTGTGGTGGAGCAAGAACATTTATTAACTGTTTCGATAGTTGTTATAATAATGTAATTAAACAATTTGAAAAAGATGATACCAATGTACACATTTACTTTTATTTGAAATTGACAGATCCCGGTCCAAAACAACAAGAAGCAAAGTGGCAATTTACATATAAAGATCTCGAATTAAATAAAGTACAAGAATGTATAAACAAATACATATCTAAAAATACAAGAATATATACAAATTTATTATTATCAAATGAAATTGGTGATGATGAATTAATAATACAAGTTAAAAACAGAAATAAATATATTAATTTCTTATCAAATGATATGCATTTGTTACGAGCCATGCATTGTCATTATAATTTTGAATCATGTGGAAAATTTATTTTAAAAAAAGAAAAAGAATTAAATTGTTCATTTGATACAATTATTTATATAAGACCAGATTTATTATTTAAATCAAGTGCCGACAATAATTATGATATGAACAATGTAATTACATTAGGTAAAGGTCCGAATATTTATAATAATGATCACATTGCAATTATTCCAAGAAAATATTTAAATGAATTCTTTTTTGACAGAATGAATGTGTATAGAACAAATGATGATATTGAATTTGAAACAGCAGAGACTATCTATTGGCATACAATTAAAGATAAATATATAGTAAAAAGTATTGGAAAATATGTAATACAAAGAAATTAATTATAATTCTTTTCGACAAGATAAACATTTTGCATCCATGATTCCGATTGCTTTATATCCACAATCTTTACAAATGTTCCTATTAAATTTACGACAACATTTTGGACTATATTTATAATCATGGCTTGATATGTTACTAAAACAAATGTCACAACAGCTATACTGTTCTGAGAACAATCTTTGATTGTTGTCACAAACAAAATCATTACATGATAATATCTTATGTTCATTAAGTATATTAATATTCTCACGATCAATATCAAAAAACTCTGTACAATACAAATATATATTTGTATAATATTCATTAATATCATTATCATTCCGATTTATCATATCGAGCAAATATGCAATCAAATGAGTGAATTCTTCTGTTCCAAAATTAATTTCTTGATGTAAATATTCAACTTGTTCTTTTAACATATCATTATCATTATTACATATATATCTTATAATGGCATTGTCATTTTTCTTAAAGTCTGTTTTTGTGAAACATACTTCTGTGTGTAAATATTTAATTATATTTAAATTAGTATTATTAAAAATATCGTCTATTGATTTTATGTCAAAAAAATTGTTTAAATGAACATATTTCAATAAGTGTATATTTTCATAGTATTGAATGCCAATAAAATCTTCACTTACAAATTCTATATTTTCTAATAAATATAATATAACTGAATCATATTGACCAGTTATAAGATCATTAATACATTCTTTGTTTTTAAAAGCACGATCATTTAATTTTACTGTCTTATGTAAATATTCAACTATATTTCTATTTTTGCAAGTCGTTGTGTTAAACCAATGGTTGTTTTTGATCATAAATTTTTTGTGCAAAAATTTAATTGCTTTATGGTTCACGATATCTTGCACGTTAGCAATATCATCAATTAATAATATTGATTCGTTAATACAATATTGAAGTAAAGATATATTGTAGTTAACGATAAATGATTTATTTTCTTTAAGAATGTTTATGTCTAGAGTGTTGTTTTTAATGAAATAAATAATATCATCAGTTAGATATAAGTTGTTTATATAAATAATTAATTGCTTTATTTTGAATTATTGTCATTATACAAATAATTAATGATAAAAATTTATTGATTATGTTCAAATTTGCGAAAATAATTATTATAATATTCGTGAGCAACATGATGGATAGCCATAATATTTTCAGGTAAATCATCTAATGTTAATTTAACATGTCTACAGATATAATCAATAATACTCATGTATCCTGTAATGTTATTGTTATTGCTGTGGTTCAATAAATATTGCATTAATTTATTATTGTCTCTCGTAAAATCAGTTTTAGTTAATTTGTATTTGTAATGTAAAAATTTAATTAATTCAAGATTATTATTTTTACATGCATTACGTAACATTACTGAAGAATTAATATTATCAATATGATGTGATATGTGTTTAATTATATTAATATCACTTGTTGTGTGGAAAATATCATTGTAATTTATACAATTACATATTTTTTCAAGAAAAATTAATTTGTCAAAATTTAAATTATGTACATTGAACATGTGATTTTTTTCATGTAAATTACACATGTCAAAATTAACAGAACACTCATTATGTAAATATTTGACGATATCAAATGAACTAGTATTTTGTAGAAATTGCTTTAATTGTTTATGTTCAATGTAATTAGAAATGTTAATTTTCAATGTTTCGTGACAATATTTTAATACATTTAATGATATCGATGTTATTGGTACGTGGTCAAATAATTTATTTTTGTAAATCTTATGCATATAATTAATAACATCAATATCATCTAATGCATAACAAATTAATTTATCTAATACCCGTGATTTTTTAATGTTCATTTCATTGATCATATAATCAGCAACTTGAATTAAATCTTTATGAAAATATAAGTTGTTTGTGTATTTAATGTTTAATATTTTATGTAAATATATTATCATATCGTAACTTAAATATATTTCTTTTCTTAATAATTGTTTAGTGCACAAATTGAGTTCTTTTATAGTTTCAATATCATATATTTTCATTTGCATATTTGCAAAATCATCTTGAGTAAAATTAAAATCTTCACGTAAATATTTTATCAATTCACTCGAATATTTGCCAAATGTTTTATTGAAACAATATGATTTGCCAATTATATTTTGTTTTTTTAAAAATTCAACATATTCTATGGTGTGAATTATATTCTTGGGTAAATCTTTTTCTCTTGTATTGGACCACGTATTTGTAAATAAGTATTCAACAAAACGAAAATCATTATTTATGCTGTATTGAACAATTTTAGTATATATTTTTTGTTGATAAACATAATCTCTATGTATTGGAATTATATAACAATCTAACAAATTTGTATCGCCAATAATATATTTAAATGTGTCATATTTCAAATATTTACAAAATGACTTAAATATATGTGGCATGATCCACGTGAAGTGAAATTTTGTTAATTTAAGCTTATCAAAAATATATTTCATGATGATCATATCATAATTATTTTTAATAACATTGTATACGCAATTTTTTGCATTAACAAATGTGTTTGGAATATCGTAATTATTTAGTATATACAACATGATATTTACAGAATAATTATTAAAAATTACTGATAATGCATCGGTAAATGTAGCAATTGTTATAAAATTAATTATTTTGTTGCTGATTAAATATTTAATAACATGTAGATGATCATGTTCGCATAATGTAAATATATTTCGTTCATTACAAAACAAAAAATCATTTTCTACCAGATTAAGTTTTTTTAATTGTCGTAAATTACCATTTTTACAAAGATTATATATAACATCATTATTTATGATGTACGTGATTTGATTTTGTATCTTTTTAATAATTTTCATATCGTTATGTTTGTATGATTCCATAATTATTAAATCAATATCGTCGTTAATTAAATTGTGACATATTGGAGTAATAGGTATGTTATTTTGAATACAATTAATAATTATGATTACGTTTCTGCCATTTAAATATTTAACATAATTTTTGTGTGTAGATGATATGTTATTATCATTGAATATACATGCAATGTTGTTTGATAGTTGTATATGTCTTTTAATATATACATTGTTGTATTTATTGACTTGAATAATTATATCGACTATATCCATGTTTACTAATTACAAATAGCTTATTAATTAGAAATAAATAATTCATTTTTTAATATAATTTTAGTAATTTGTTTAATGATATAATATCGTCTCTTGAATAATATTGTTTATATGAATTAGCATTAGTAAACAATGTGTCTAATCTATATGGACGATAATAACCATAATTCATATAATGACCAAAATTAACCAATGATGCTTTGATAATATCATCATTCATTAATTTGTCAAAATCTTCATTTTCATTACTTAATTTAATTAATAATTCGTGATTATGTTCAACTAAATAAGTTGCTAGTATATGTCTGTTGCATAAACGCCAATTGTTAATTATGAATTGTGAAATTGTTTCAGAATTGATAACAGTAAAATTTGATGTCATAAAACTGTCATGTTCAATAAAAGAATTATTTTCTTTATCATATATTTTGTTAATAACAAAATCATCTTTAATTTTTACAGAATATACATGGTCATAATTAGAAAATTCTGTTAATTGTTCAATATTTGTGTATAATAAATCATGGTCGTCATCAAATGTGTAATAAATATTATTTTTACTAAATACTTGTTGTTCTTTTGGATAATTAACTGTTATTCCTGTTAATACAGTTATTAGTTGCATTGACAATAATTCATTTATTTGTTGCATCCGGTGTGTTTGACAAAGACCACGTAAACATTCGTATGACATATCCATTTAAAATATTAAAATGTGATAAGATTTAAGAAAATAACTTTTATTTTATAAAAAGTGTATTGATAATTTTTTTGGATATGCCAATATGAATAATTATACAGACTATACATGGATATTGTTCTGATCTTTTGAATATTTTGTGTTGGAAAATTAATTGGCCAGGATTTATTAACATTGTCCAAAACTCTAATTTCATTAAATGACGCTTCGGCGAGCTTGCGAGCCGAAAAGACGATATTTATGTAGTGATTATTAATGTTGTCCAAAATTCCAGTGTCAATTAATGACGCTTTGGCGAGCTTGCGAGCCAATAAGACACATAAATTTGGTAAATATTAATATTGTCTGGAATTGAAGTTTCATTAAATGACGCTTTGGTGAGCTTTCGAGCCAATAAGACGATATTTATGTGGTGATTATTAATATTGTCCAAAACTCTAATTTCATCAAATGACGCTTCGGCGAGCTTGCGAGCCGATAAGACGATATTTATGTAGTGATTATCAATATTGTCCAAAACTCTAGTTTCATCAAATGACGCTTCGGCGAGCTTGCGAGCCGATAAGACGATATTTATGTGGTGATCATTAATATTGTCCAAAACTCTAATTTCATCAAATGACACTTCGGCGAGCTTGCGAGCCGATAAGACGATATTTATGTGGTGATCATTAATATTGTCCAAAACTCTAATTTCATCAAATGACACTTCGGCGAGCTTGCGAGCCGATAAGACGATATTTATGTGGTGATTATTAATATTGTCCAAAACTCTAATTCCATCAAATGACGCTTCGGCGAGCTTGCGAGCCAATAAGACACATAAATTTGGTAAATATTAATATCGTCCGTAATTGAAGTTTCATTAGATGACGCTTCGGCGAGCTTGCGAGCCGATAAGACACATAAATTTGGTAAATATTAATATCGTCCGTAATTGAAGTTTCATTATATGACGCTTCGGCGAGCTTGCGAGCCGATAAGATGATATTTATGTAGTGATTATTAATATTGTCCAAAATTCCAGTGTCAATTAATGGTGTTTTGGCGAGCTTGCGAGCCAATAAGACACATAAATTTGGTAAATATTAATATTGTCTGGAATTGAAGTTTCATTAAATGACGCTTCGGCGAGCTTGCGAGTCGATAAGACGATATTTATGCGGTGATTATTAATATTGTCCAAAACTCTAATTTCATTAAATGACGCTTCGGAGAGCTTGTAAGCCAATAAGACGATATTTATGTGATGATTAATAATATTGTCCAAAACTCTGGTTTCATTAAATTACGCTTCGGCGAGCTTGCGAGTCGATAAGACGATATTTATGCGGTGATTATTAATATTGTCCAAAACTCTAGTTTCATTAAATGACGCTTCGGAAAGCTTGTGAGCCAATAAGACGATATTTATGTGATGATTAATAATATTGTCCAAAACTCTGGTTTCATTAAATTACGCTTCGGCGAGCTTGCAAGCCGATAAGACACATGAATTTGGTAAATGTTAATATCGTCTGGAATTGAAGTTTCACTAAGTGACGCTTCGGCGAGCTTGCGAGCCGACAAGACACATAAATTTGGCAAATGTTAATATCGTCTGGAATTGAAGTTTCATTAAATGACGCTTCGGCGAGCTTGCGAGCCGACAAGACATATAAATTTGGCAAATGTTAATATCGTCTGGAATTGAAGTTTCATTAAATGACGCTTCGGCGAGCTTGCGAGCCGATAAGACACATAAATTTGGTAATTATTAATATTGTCTGAAATTGAAGTTTCATTAAATGACGCTTCGGCGAGCTTGCGAGCCGAAAAGACAATATTTATTTGGTAAATATTAATATCTTTCAAAATCTTAGTATCAATGAATGAAGCCGAAAAATGATATTTATGTAGTAAATATTAATATCGTCCGAAACTCTAGTTTCATTAAATAACACGCTTGCGAACAGGAAAGACAATATTTATTTGATTAAATATTAATATTGTTCAAAATCTTAGTGTCAATGACTCTTTGGTGAGCTTGCAAGTCGAGAAGACACACAAATTTGGTATTTATTAATATCGTCCAAATTCTAGGCATTATTATGAAGAATTTCTAAAAAACAAAATAATTGATTCATTATATAAATTATATTTACATTCATTAACATGTAATTATACAGAAACAATACATACAAAATATCACGTGATTAATGATATAAATAAATAATTAAATGTATGTACATATTATGTGTTTAAATTTTTCTGGCGCATATATTTAATGACATGTTCGTTAGTAAGAGATAACGGGCATTCAAAATCATCATTAAAATCTTCTTTTGTAAATCCAAATTTTTCATGTAAATACTTAATAATGTTATTATATTCCTTGTCACAAGCAAATTTATAACAATTTTTTGCCAATTGAATATAATTGTTACTGTTTGATATTTCTAAATCTTTTTTTGTTAAATCTTCTTTTGTTAAATTAATTTTTTTGTGTAAAAATTTAACAACATCAACATCATCTTTTAAACAAGCATATTTAATAACTCTATTGTCATCTGATTGAAAATCTTGTTTTGTTAATTTAAATATTTTTTGCAAATGTTTAATGATATTTAGATGCATTTCATTTGTACACAATGAATCAAGAATAGTTTTCTTATTAAAAATATAATCATAATCATCATCATCATCACTATCATCACTAGAATCACTAGAATCACTACTATAATCACTGTCATCATCACTACTATCATAATCATCAATTTGCAATCTTTTCGCAAGGAATAATACAGAATTAACATTGTTTTTTTCTGATGATTCATAAAAACATTTGATGAGATAGTTTTTTTTCATAACATTTGTAATATTAATATTATCATCAATGTGATTAAGATAATATTTATTATCATAATCCAACGAAAATATAATGATTGAATTAATATCATCATCGGACATTTTATAAAATATTAATTTTGTCTTAATGTTATACTTTATGTATTTGATCATGATGGATATTTTCTTGATGTCCATTGTTTTGGAGTATTTTTTAATGACATATAATGTTTCTTGATTTATATGATTACCATCAAGAGATAATATTGATGATATATTCAATATACATGAAACATGTCTTTTTATTAATTTATTAATAAATTTATTCATCACATAATTAATGTCAACCATATTCATATTTGTCTTTATTATGAATAGGTTGTATATTATATTTTAATTTCATTTTTTTAAAACTATAATTATGTGATTAAGTTTCATAACATAGCATCATTACAAAAGTTGGTTAATGTTAATATTTATTATGTGTATACATGCACATAAAAAATGAAAAATATACATTGGATTATTGTGATCAATATGATATTAATCACACATGAATTATATTCTAAAATATAATGTTACTAAATATTTGTCTAATCTCAAATATCGTCATATATGTTGTGAAAATAACACATTTATTACATTACCAAAAAAATATTTGCATGAAAATAATAAATTAATACTAAATAATTTATCGAATGTAAATTATCATCATATAATTTTTTCAATAAAACATAGAATAAAAATATCACCTATAATTAACAATATTTCAAATCATAAAATATGCAAAATAATACTGTGTGCGTGTAAATACAATAATGTTAATGTATTAAGATACATTGACAAACAAATTAATTTAGCAGCATTTATAATTAATCAATACATTGATGAAGAATGTTGGAAATCACTGACAAACTTAAAAATAATTATATATTTTCAGGAAGAATTAAAAATTAAATACATTGGTGATATTACTATTTTTCCATCAATAACAACTAAAATTGTCAAATATTTTTATTCTAAAAAATATAAAATTGAAATTACAGACAATATATTTCGACCAATATACACTAAAATTGTAATATATTTACACAAAATTAATGAAATAACATTATATGAACATTATTCTGGATATCATGAAAATGTTGTGCTAATAAAATATTTTCAAATGACTAATTGTTGGCGTTCTCCATTAAGCGCGAGTTATGTATTTAATAATTTTGACATTGTTAAATACTTGTCTCAAAAACTTAACAATGCTAAATCACAATTTTTTACTTTTGGTTATCTTATTCATAATATTGATGTCATTAAATTTTTGTATAATTTATACAACATAAATTTTGGAAGTTTAAAAAACAATGGTTATGATTCACTAAGATGTAAAAATCATGACACTGTTATGTTTATACACAAAACATTCAAAACTAAAATTACATTGGATGTATATTATTCTTTTTTCGTTCATAACAATATTGAATCAATAAAATATTGGCATAATGAATTTAAACACACTGTTGATGTTAATAGGTTGTTGTATTATGTATTTAACAAAAATAATATTGAAATAGTAAAATGGGTGTATGATAACTATACAATTACCATTTTACCTGACATACAATATTTACAGAATTTGTCGCAATATGAATTATTGATGATATTTAATTTACCTCATAAATGGCTGGTTGATAACATAAAATATTATAAAGACATAGAAATTGTTAAGTATTTGTGTAAACATGATACAATTAATGATAATGATGTTTCACGTATAATATCTAATGCACTTAACACGTTATATGTATCATTACCAATAATTAAATATTTGGTAGGTAAATATAAAATTACCAAGTCACAATTTTTAACACCCAAATTAATTAAAAAATTTCAATGTATTTGTTCATCACATTATGATATATTAAAATATTTACATAAAGAAATTGGATTCACACAAAAAGATTTTATTGATTATAAACTTTTTGCAGAACAATCAATATCCGACTTAAAAATAATTAAGTATGTACATGAAGAAATTAAATTTTCCATTAAAGACATGAAAAAAATAATTAATTATGATGTTGATGAGTATGAATTTACATATGGAATTAGTACCGTTCGATATTTACATGAAATGTTTGGTATAGTTAAATCAGATTTTATAAGTCAATCTGATATTCTTGATAAATATTATGATAATTTATGTTAACTTATTTGATGCAATATTATCAACGCTTTGATGAGCTTGTTGATCGAAAAGACGATCGATATTAACGCTTCGACAAGCTTGCGAACTGAAAAGACACATAAATTTGGTAAATATTAATATTGTCCAAAATCTTAGTTTTGTTTGTTGCCGTTAAGACAATAATTATTTGATAAACGTTAACATCATCCAAATTTCTTAATTTCATTTATTGATGCTTCGGCGAGCTTGCGAGCCGATAAGACACATAAATTTGGTAAATATCAACATCATCCAAAATCCAAGTGTCGAATATTGACGCTTCGGCGAGCTTGCGAGCCAATAAGACACATAAATTTGGTAAATATCAACATCATTCAAAATCCAAGTGTCGAATATTGACGCTTCGGCGAGCTTGCGAGCCAATAAGACACATAAATTTGGTAAATATCAACATCATCCAAAATACAAGTGTCGAATATTGACGCTTCGGCGAGCTTGCGAGCCGATAAGACACATAAATTTGGCAAATATTAATATCATCCAAATTCTCAGTTTCATTAGATGACACTTCGGCGAGCTTGCGAGCCGATAAGACACATAAATTTGGCAAATATTAATATCATCCAAATTCTCAGTTTCATTAGATGACACTTCGGCGAGCTTGCGAGCCGATAAGACGCATAAATTTGGCAATATTAATATCATCCAAAAATCCATGTTTCACTAGATGACGCTTAGATGAGCTTGCAAACCAATAATACACATAAATTTGGTAAATATTAATATCACCTAAAAATCCAGTGTAAAATATAGCATATAGTGTTAGTAATTATTAAAAGTATTTTGTCATAACATAATCTATCTTTTTCATTTCTTCAATAAAATCATCACATGTATTTTTGCATATGACATAATGTTTAATTATTTTATCACTCACTAATATTTGATGATAATTAACATTAAGTGATTCTATTAATTTATTTGATGCAATGTTATTGTCGTACAAATTATATATTATTTTATTAACATCAGTAAATTCATTTATTTTATTGTTAAAAAGATCATCAATAAATTGTTTCAAATAATATCTTCCTAATCCACGTTTCCTATAGTTTCTAAACATATATATTCCAATTATGTAGTCATCATGTTTTATGTATTTTTTTAAATATCCATAATAAATATAAGCATATTTTAGGTTTATAATACCAATATAAACATCATCTTTTCTAATAAAATATAAATGTTTTGATTTATCTAATGATTTTGATATATCATCAATATTTTCCGATCCGAAATAAAAATATTTTGCATCATTTGTGTCTAATTTAACTTCATCAAGTATTATTTTTTTATAATTAGGTGGATTATGTACAA
>Ga0255138_1000104_pt1 | contig 23614 bp, 20 predicted proteins | sample Law_Colum_RepA_8_FD_188545 | JGI IMG/M metagenome (GOLD analysis project Ga0255138, IMG submission 188545) | Freshwater microbial communities from St. Lawrence River, New York, United States - Law_Colum_RepA_8d | ecosystem: Environmental > Aquatic > Freshwater > River | place: USA: New York... | reverse complement strand
CCAAATAATTATTGTCTTATCGGCTCGCAAGCTCACCGAAGCGTCAATATTAGACACTGGGATTTGGACGATATTAACAATTACCAAATAATTATTGTCTTATCGGCTCGCAAGCTCGCCGAAGCGTTAATTAATGACAATAGGAATTTGGACGATATCAACAATTACCAAATAATTATTGTCTTATCGGCTCGCAAGCTCACCGAAGCGTCAATATTAGACACTGGGATTTGGACGATATTAACAATTACCAAATAATTATTGTCTTATCGGCTCGCAAGCTCGCCGAAGCGTCATTTAATGACAATGGGAATTTGGCGATATTAACAATTACCAAATAATTATTGTCTTATCGGCTCGCAAGCTCGCCGAAGCGTCATTTGATAAAACTTGGATTTGGACGATATTAACAATTACCAAATAATTATTGTCTTATCGGCTCGCAAGCTCGCCGAAGCGTCATTTAATGACAATGAGATTTGGACGATATTAATAATTTCCAAATAATTATTGTCTTATCGGCTCGCAAGCTCGCCGAAGCGTTATTTAATAACAATGGGAATTTGGACGATGTCAACAATTAAAAGTCATTGTTAATTATTTGAGTAAAAATATAAGTAAAAAAATTGAAATAAAAATATTAGATTATTCATACAAATAATTAACGATAAATGAGTACCATGAATAAATATGTAGAAAAATGCAGAGAATTGTTACACGTAGATCAAATTGAAGATTGTTTACAATTCAATAATGGCAAACAAATATTAACAATGCATGAACAATTACTCAATGAAATATCATTAAATAAAAAATTACAAAACAGTATCCTTAATGATGTATATAGTGGTGATGATAGTATCAATTTGACAAAACATTTAAATGAATTTAAATGGTCTGAATGTTTTAAAAATAAATATAATGACCTAAGAATATTTGGTGGTATGTTTGTTGATATGATTCTGCATGTTGATAATAACAATATCAAAATATTGAACAAAACTGTCGTCGAAAAATATGGTAATGAACAAAATGATGAAAAATTGGTTGATAATAAATATTACAAAACATGTTCTAACTTAATCCATACTAAATCACTAAATAAGATATGTGAATGTATTGGTAGGAATATATGGTGTGAAGATATAATACAAACCAAACAATCATATGAAAACATGATACTTTATAATAGAAATTATTTTAATAAACTTTCATCGAAATTAATCAGATCACTAAGTTATCCAGAACGTGTTAATTTAATTAAGTTTGACGATAATATAATTGAAATACATGATTATATTGGTGATATTAATAAACATAAATTATGTGAATGGTTCAGAAACAAAGCAATTAATAGCAATAATAAAACTATAAATGTATACGCCACACATCATAGCTCTAAGCCACTAAAACGAAATTACTTTGGTGGTGGATATTTTGAAGGATATTATTTGTGTGTCAATAGAAAAAATGATACACATGATGTTTTTTTGTCTGCAAAAAATTGTGAAACATATTAAAAAAAATGAAACATTATTGTTTGTTAAATAAATTATTCATATTGTAAATAATGCAGTATTATCAAGAAAATAATGAAGAATTCAAAGATTTATATCAAAAATCAAATGGAGATATACTTAGATGTAGAATATATGGTAGAGGTAAAATACATGATTGTGTCAAGTGGTTTTTAAAAGAAACCGCCATGAAAAACTTATCTAAACTTGAAATAATGGCAACTGATGATAAAATGCTTAAAGAATATATAGATAATTATATAACACAACCATATTTATTTGAAATAAATGATGATAAAATAACTTATCATGATATTTACAAAAAACACACAAAATTAACGGATGACGATCATTTATCATTAATGGATCTTGATTTTAATAAATCAAAGTTATTAGATAACAACTTATTTTTAAAAAGACAATTGTGTGTTAATAAAAAGGACAATAATCTAAGAGCATACATTGCAAAAAAATGTTTTGATTAATTTATTTGACATTCGATATAATAATTTAATGTGGCTTTTTTAGCATAAAGAAAATTATTCATTATTAATAATGTAAAATCTATTTCTTTTCTTGGAGAATTAAAATTACACAAAAATTATTAATGTTCTTAAAATAATTTGAAAGAATATTTATAATATAAATTGAGACGATAATTATTTAATAAATATTAATATCATCCAAATATTGATTTTGTGAACAAACTTATTCAATATAAAAATTTTGATGATGTTTATTACAAATTAATGATTTCTAAAAATATTTATCTCATCCGTTACTAAACAAATATACCATATCTTTCCAAAACATGTCTTGCTTCTCTCGTAAAGTATTTACGTCTGACTATACTAAAATCATCAATTGACATTTTTATTTCTTTGCATAAATAGTCAATTATACCAGTTAAATTTCTTGTAATTGCAATATTTACGGGTGTGTGAAACCTATCTCTGTCATTTGGTGAATATAATTTAAAATCAACATTTATTTTTTTATGCAAATATTTAACAACATTCAAGTTATTATTTTCAATTGCAACACACAATGGTTGTCCATAGTTTACCGAAAAGTCTTCTTTATCTAATCCAATAACTTCATGCAAATATTCTAATATAGACATATGACCATGTTTACATATAATTACTGGAGCATTTGCTTCAATATAGTCATTTCGAGAAAAATTTAATTTATTTGCATATGATTTTAGTAATTTTATGCAGCCATTTTTTATCAAATATTTAACAACAATAATTTTATTGTCTTGCAATGATGATTTGTAATTATTTAACATAAATTTCAACATATTTTTATTGTTGTTATCGCAAATAGACGCAATATTTGAACTGTTGAATACTACATTACATTGCGACTTAATATTTTGCAAAAAGTAAATGTTTGAATTAATACATGCTAAACCAATTAATTTATGTATGTAATCTAATGATACCATATCTAGAATATAATTAATGTTAATTTTGTATCTCACACAATAATCAATAACATTAATATCATCTTGTTTCAAATAATCTTTATATTTAGTAATCAAAGATACATTATGTATATTCATAATTGATGGTAATATATTTTTCCAAAAAGAATGATTAAATAACATGTTAATATGCCGCATATTAACATTAGTGCCAAAAGATAGTATGTGATAAATAACATCAATATTCATTGTTATTAGTTACTTAATGTTTGTTAAAAATGTGTTGGTAAATTATTTTCAATTTTTTATTAAATTAACTTATTTTCTTGCAAAAGATTTAATAATTCAGATACTTTGGATGAAATATCGTCTCTATTACTGTATATAAACTTAAAATTACTTAATCCTGATTCACAAATACTTAATAAGCATTTAACATCATTATTTATTTTATGTAACTTAATACCGGTTACAATACATTGTTCTATTAACTTGACTGCTTCCGATCCAGATTGATTATACCACCATCTTGATAATGATTGAGCATAAGACTTATCATCCATTATTTTCCCATTATCAACATATAACTTAAATTCAGAAATGTTTGATATTGCATGTAAATTAGTTTTTAGCAAATCTAATTCTTCGTCAGATAATTGTGGTAATGGTTCAATTGGTACTGATACTTCAATTATATCGTCAGTTAATTCACATGATTTAACTGTTTTAAACTTCTTTTGTTTTTTTTGCTTTATAGGTTGTTCTTTGTTAATTATCTTTTCGAAAAAAGTTGTATCGAATATTGGCATCTCTTTATTATCATCAGTTATATTTTTATACACGATTGTGTCATTAAATTTATTGTTAAACTCCAATATTGCTTCACTCAAAATAGCATCATCTTGTTTAATAGAATTATTAATTTTCTCTGGAACAAATAATGGATTTAAATATGGTATTCTATCTAACTTTAATACATTTGATAATTTATCAGAATCATTTTTATCAGAAAATATTTTATTTTGTGATACAGCACGATCAATAATAATCATATTTTGTGCATTGGGTTTATTATTAGAATAACGTTTGTTGCCATATTCAGCCAAACGAACGTTATCACACATATTAATGATTGATTTGGTATTATATTCAACATATTCATGGTCATTTGAAGATGTCGAATGTCTTGATTTTTGACAACGATCACGATTGCTCATATATTATTAATATACACTAAAATTATTTACTTTCACAGTATACACAGTCAAATATTATTATTGAAAAAGTATTATAATAATGCTCAAAATTAAATTAATTGCAGTTGGTAATTCTAATGTTGGAAAAACAACATTAATTCATAGATTAGCATATGATGAATATATTGAAACTGACTTTACTATTGGTGTTGATTATATCACGAGAGATGTTATGTTAAAAACTCACCAGATGATTAAAATAGCTATGTGGGATACAGCCGGTCAAGAGAGATTCAAATCTTTAATAGTTCAATATTATCGTGGATCACATATAGTTTTATTAGTTTATGATGTTACAGATAAAACTTCAATCATTGCATTATATGATTGGTATGAACAAATAAATGATTATGAGAAAAAAATTATAATATTAATTGGTAATAAAATTGATTTACCTGACAATGAAGATAATAAACAATTAGTTGCTGATTTGATTAAAAATATTGATATACATGGACATTTTTTAGTATCATCAAAAACAGGTAAGAATTGTGAATTTTTATTGAACAAAATAATTAATATTTTTTATAAAGAAACTTACAATGAATCAGGTGCATGCAAAGTTAATAATTTAGATTATGATATGATTGATATTATGGATAATATACTAAATTATAGTCCTGGGAAATCGGAAAATAAATGTTGTTGAAAAAACGCACTGATTATAAAAAATTATTTAATATGCTATATAAGCATATGACTACTCGCTACAACTTAGTCGTAACTTCTATTGGATATGGAACCATTTTTAGTGGTAAAATGGACGTGGATAATATAACACGTGTTGTTCAGGCCGTTTATTTGGATTCTGATTTATTTACAAATATTCTAATTCCAACATCAACTGGCACTCCAGCAGGAACATATGATATGTTTACATATTATTCTATGGTTAGTGGATCTTTATTGGCTGATAATGGATATAAATCAAATTGGCAACAATTCGATTTTTATGGACTCGTTATTAATAGCATGCCTGGATTTCCAATTCCATCTGCTAATACATATCAAGCATTTAATTTCTTTGCAACCAATTTAGGTGATGAAACAATTACAAATAATGGCACTGTTGTTGCAGTTGATCAAAATTTAGCATATACATTTTTGAATGCAAGTTTTTTTATAACACCATTTATACCACCGCCGTGTTTTGCCTTAAAGAATATATATAAATTTGGTTTACCTCAAAATTGTGTAATATCTAGCAATCAAACAAGTAGTAATATTTGGGCGAGTTTTAATGGTCCAGAAGGCACATTATTATTAACACTCGATCATTTGGTTCTTGTTAATGGTGATATTATTACTGCGGGAGATGCTACAACAAATAGATATTATGGTGATGATATATGTGTAAATTTATTAACTGATGATGGTGGATTTTATATGGTAAATGGTGTTAATGTTAAGACTACATTAAAGCAATTACCTGTATAATAATTTTTAATTACAATTTGCCAAACATTTAATTAGATGATCATATCTAACATTTAATTTGTGATTTAAATCTTTTAGCTTGGCAATATTTTTTTCACAATTAATACTTCTGTAGTATTTAAACCATTTCTTTTCGAATTTTATTATATTTGCTTTCAATTTCTCTATTTCTCTTTCAATTTCTGTTATTGTTTCGTTAATTCCAAGTATACACATATTAACTGCTCCTGATTGTAATTGATGTGGTTTCAATTCATTAATAAATGTTTTTATTACTCGTTCTGTATTTTCCACATCCAATTTTTCTAATATGGTAACAGCTGATTCATATTTTTCGGATGTTTTGTTATATAAATAACATGTATTTCCAGTCATACGATATATAGTTGATAATCCAGACGATATAACTGAATATGCTATCGTTGGTGATGATGATATTAAGACACTCATTATTAATCAGTTAAATAATTTAATTGCACATGAAATTATTATATGCTTGTAAATTATAATGAACAATTCTCAGGATGATTTGTCAGGTGAAAGTATTATTGGGTTTATTATTTGGGTTGTTATTGTTGTTGTTATTATATTATTATCTGTGTGGATAAGTAATGCACCAACATCTGAAGGATTTGCAATGTTTAATAATGCTGACTGTGCAAATTGTGTTGATTGTGGATATTGTCTTAATTCAAATGGAACAATAGACTGTGTTCCTGGAAATAATGTTGGACCTTATTTTAGACAAGATTGTGTAAGTTATCAATATAAAAATCCCAACACTGTTGTTTTGTTTGATAATATGGATTATGGTCCATTTTATTGGAATGGAACTTACTTATATCCTAATCAGTGGTATAATAATGGTTGGTGGAATAATGGTGTTTGGTGGCCACATGGAAGAGGTCGTGGTTGGTGGCCTGGTAGAGGAAGAGGTGGATGGCCTGGTAGAGGCAGAGGTGGATGGCCTGGTAGAGGTAGAGGTGGATGGCCTGGTGGCAGGGGTGGATTTCCAGGCGGCAGAGGTGGATCTGGTGGCAGAGGCGGATTTCCAGGCGGCAGAGGCGGATTTCCGGGCGGTAGAGGAGGATCTGGTGGTAGAGGTGGATTTCCGGGCGGTAGAGGAGGATCTGGTGGTAGAGGTGGTGGTGGTCGTGGAAGATAAAAAATGAAAATAAATGTTCCGAATAATTTTTCTCATCATATGTAATAAAAATGTCTGATTCACATAAAAGTTCCAGAACAAATACTGACTCAGGTAAAAATTATTACACAACAGGCAAAGATTTTCTTGAGAAGTATAATGGTATGAAATTTTATAAAATTATTCATCATTTTGAAATGTCACATAATTATGAATATAAAGAAAATGCAATAAATATCGAAGACAAATTTGATGATGCCCTATATTCTAATGGATTGCATTTTATATTGTTTAAGCATATACCAGAATGGTGTGATTATTATGGTAAATACTCAACAAAAATAGTGGAAGTAAAAATATTACCTGATGGACGATACATTGATTTAGACAATAAATTTAAAGGCGATAAAATATATTTATGTAAATTTGAATCATTAGAATTATTTTTCAAAAATAATCACGAATTATTTGATGTAAATAAGTGTAATAGCTCATATCTAAATAATTATTTACATCATACACCAATTTTACAAGTTATAGAAAATAATTTGAATAAATATCACATATACAGATATGCAAAATTAAATAATCATGTTATGATTGAAAAATGTTTGTCAATGAATGTTAAATATTGTTCCTACAGGTTATTAGTGGTTATCCTCAAATATCAAAATTTTGAATTACTTAAATACATAAGTATAAATGTATTACAAGAATATAAAAATATGCTGATTGAATATTGTCATCACAAATTGGTAAATGAATATCTTGTCAAAATTAACAGACTACAACTACCTGATATCAAAAAGAAGTTAAATTCTGTTAACATTTATGATTTAAATGATAATTCGTCTTCTTCGGAGGAGGAAGAAGATGAAGAGAAAGAAAAAAATAATTTCATTGTTAAAATAATGAGACATAAAATTATTAATGACTTATCAATTTCAGATGAACTCAAGTGTGTAAATCTTGCTTATAATCAACAGTATAACTTAATATTATTTGCGTGTAATTATAATTATTCAAAGATACTATTTGATATACCAAATGTTAAACATCACTTAACATTTGAAAATGCATTTCTTGTGTATCATTTTATGAGAATATGTGACTATAAAACATTAGACCATATATTCACTAACATTATTAAATTTGATGACATTAAACATAATGAAAACATAATGTCAATCATATACAATAATCCAAATATATCAAAATATTTACTAATGAATAAATATATTAATTTGAGTGATGTTGATGTTAAAAAACTACATCTTACATTAGATTTATTAAATATTATTTTTGATAATTCTGAATTGAAAAGAAATTTTATATTAGATAATGTGAATGATATTGTAATAAATATCATTGTTAATAATGATGTTAAATTTTTGAATTATTTGGTTAATGATATGAAATTAACATGTATTAAAGAAAATATTAAAACATACTTTATTTTGGCATGTAATAATAAAAATTACGACATTGCAAAATATCTTTTTGCAATTGAATATGATATTACAAATAATTTATTTATTATTTGATGAGTACAAATTTATCGTTTTGTATTCTTATAAGTTTGATCAAATACTTGAGATTAAGATTTGGGTGATATTAATAATTACTAAATAAATATCGTCTTGTTTGTTCGCAAGTTCAATGAGCCGTTATTTAATGAATATGGATTTTGGATGATATTAATATTTACTAAATTTATGTGTCTTTTCGGCTTGCAAGCCCGCCGAAGCGTCATTTAGCGAAACTGAGATTTTGGACGATATTAATATTTACTAAATTTATGTGTCTTATCGGTGAGCTTGCGAGCCGAAGTGTCGTTTAGAGAAACTAAGATTTAGATGATATTAATATTTACTAAATTTATGTGTCTTATCGGCTCGCAAGCTCGCCGAAGCGTCATTTAGCGAAACTAAGATTTTGGACAATATTAATATTCACTAAATTTATGTGTCTTATTGGCTCGCAAGCTCGCCGAAGCATCATTTAGCGAAACTGAGATTTTGGACAATATTAATATTCACTAAATTTATGTGTCTTATCGGCTCGCAAGCTCGCCGAAGCATCATTTAGCGAAACTGAGATTTTGGACAATATTAATATTCACTAAATTTATGTGTCTTATCGGCTCGCAAGCTCGCCGAAGCATCACTGAGCATCGTCTGATGAAACTTGGATTTGGACAATATTAATAATTACCAAATAAATATCGTCTTATCGGCTCGCAAGCTCGCCGAAGCATCACTGAGCATCGTCTGATGAAACTTGGATTTGGACAATATTAATAATTACCAAATAAATATCGTCTTATCGGCTCGCAAGCTCGCCGAAGCATCACTGAGCATCGTCTGATGAAACTTGGATTTGGACAATATTAATAATTACCAAATAAATATCGTCTTGTCGGCTCTCAAGCTCGCCAAAACATCACTAAGCATCGTCTGATGAAACTTGGATTTGGACAATATTAACAATTACCAAATAAATATCGTCTTATCGGCTATCAAGCTTGCCAAAGAGTCATTTAATTAACATAGATTTTAGACAATATTAATATTTATTAACTATTTATCGTTTTATCGGCTCGCAAGTTCGCCGAAGCGTTGTCTGATGAAACTTGGATTTGGACAACATTAACAATTACCAAATAAATATCGTCTTGCAAGCTTGCCGAAGCGTTAATAAGCGTCGTCTGATGAAACTTGGATTTGGACGATATTAATGTTTACTAAATTTATGTGTCTTATCGGCTCGCAAGCTTGCCGAAGCGTCATTTAATGAAACTAAGATTTTGGACGATATTAATGTTTACTAAATTTATGTGTCTTATCGGCTCGCAAGCTCGCCGAAGCGTCATTTAATGAAACTAAGATTTTGGACGATATTAATGTTTACTAAATTTATGTGTCTTATCGGCTCGCAAGCTCGCCGAAGCGTCATTTAATGAAACTAAGATTTGGACGATATTAATGTTTACTAAATTTATGTATCTTATCGGCTCGCAAGCTCGCCGAAACGTCACTGAGCGTCGCCTGATGAAACTTGGATTTGGACGATATTAACAATTGCTAAATAAATATCGTCTTATCGACTCGCAAGCTTGCCGAAGTGTTGTCTGATAAAACTTGTATTTGGACAACATTAACAATTACCAAAAAAATATCGTCTTGCAAGCTTGCCGAAGCGTTACTGAGCGTCGTCTGATGAAACTTGGATTTGGACAACATTAACAATTACCAAATAAATATCGTCTTATCGGCTCGCAAGCTCGCCGAAGCGTCATTTAATGAAACTAAGATTTTGGACGATATTAATGTTTACTAAATAAATATCGTCTTTTCGGCTCGCAAGCTTACCGAAGCGTCATTTAATGAAATTAAGATTTTGGACGATATTAATGTTTACTAAATTTATGTGTCTTATCGGCTCGCAAGCTCGCCGAAGCGTCATTTAATGAAACTAAGATTTTGGACGATATTAATGTTTACTAAATTTATGTGTCTTTTCGGCTCGCAAGCTCGCCGAAGCGTCACTGAGCGTCACCTGATGAAACTTGGATTCGGACAATATTAACAATCACCAAATAAATATCGTCTTATCGGCTCGCAAGCTCGCCGAAGCGTCGTCTGATAAAACTTGGATTTGGACAATATTAATAATTACTAAATAAATATCGTCTTGTCGGCTCGCAAGCTCGCCGAAGCGTCATTTAATGAAACTGGGATTTGGACGATATTAATATTTACCAAATTTATGTGTCTTATCGGCTCGCAAGCTCGCCGAAGCGTCACTGAGCGTCGCCTGATGAAACTTGGATTTGGACAATATTAATAATTACTAAATAAATATCGTCTTGTCGGCTCGCAAGCTCGCCGAAACGTCACTAAATGTCACCTGATGAAACTGAGATTTGGACAATATTAACAATCACCAAATAAATATCGTCTTATCGGCTCGCAAGCTTGCCGAAGCGTCGTCTGATAAAACTTGGATTTGGACAACATCAACAATTACCAAATAAATATCGTCTTATCGGTTTGCAAGCTCGCCGAAGCGTCATTTAGCGAAACTAAGATTTTGGACGATATTAATATTTACTAAATTTATGTGTCTTATCGGCGAGCTTACGAGCCGAAGCATCATTTAGCGAAACTGAGATTTGGACAACATCAACAATTACTTAATGAATATCGTCTTATCGGTTCACAAGCTTGTCGAAGCGTCATTTAACGATTATGGATTTTAGGTAATATTAATAATTATCAAGTTAATATCGTCCTATTAGCTCGTAAGCTTATCGAAGTATCAATATTCATAATAATCACCTCGTCATCACATATATTTGATTGTCGTTCGAAAAAAAATGAAAATAAAATCTCAAAATTACATTGTTGTATATATAAGCAATTATTACAATGGCTCCCAAAAAAGCAATGAAGAAAAGCAATGACTGTTCCAGTTCTGATGAGCTAGAACAACCAAAAGCAAAAAAGGCAACAAAATCTAAAAAATCCAGTAAAACCAACAGTTCCAATTCAGACAACGAAACTAATAATTGGTATATAACAGGTGAAGCATTACTCAAAAAATATCCAAACACGGAATTTTACAAAATAATTCATCATTATGAAGAATCCAACAAATATAAATATAAGGAAAATGACATTAATATCGAAAGCAAATTTGACGCATCTGATTGCTTAAATGGATTACATTTTACTACGTACATAGGTGTTCCAGATTGGATTAATTACTATGGTAATTGTTCTACTAAAATTGCAAAAGTCACAATATTACCAGATGGACGTTATATTGATTCAAATATCGGTGATAATAAGTTTAAAGGCGATAAAATACATTTGGGAAAATTTGAGTCACTCGAAATGTTTGTTAAAAATAACAATCTGGATATTGATAAATTAGACAACTCATCATGGCTAATTGATTTTCCAATCGACGATTTCAACAATTTGATGGATTATGATGAAAAATGTGAACAAACATATGTATTTGCCAGACAAAATAATGAGAAAATGTTTAAAATGAATTACAATGAATGTGAATCTTCATTAGATAAATCACGATTAATTAACATAATTCTCAAGTTTCAAAATTTTAATTTGCTTCAATATTTTAAAATCCAAACACTTACCCAATACATGAATAAATTTATCAATTATAGTCATCATCCTATTATTAATGATTTGATTAAAAATATGGTTACTCAATCATCTCTTGTGAAAGGTAAAGATAAAAAACATAAAAAACATGATAATGACAATTATGACGACGATGATGATGACAATTATGACGACAATGACGATGATAATGATGACGACGATGACGACGATGACGATGATAATGACGATCATGACGATGATGACATTAAAAAAGGCAAAAACAATGCAACAATATCTATTAAAAATATAACACTTGATTTCATAAAACATAGAATTAGATGTAGGTTATCAATTGATTTTTCATTAATAAAAATCAGTTATAATAAATGGTACGATTTAATACTTCATGCATTAAATTTTAACAACACAAAAATTTTGCATGAAAATATACCATATCTCAAACATCATTTGACATTTAAGAATGCATACATTATGTATCATTTAATGAGAATTAAGGATTATGAAACTTTGGGATATTTATTTGAAAATGTCGTTAAATTTGATGACATTAAACATCATAGTAATATTTTTAATATTATCCATGCTGATTCGGATTTAACTATGTTCTTATTATCTAATAAATATGTACATATAAGTTATTGCAATTTAGGAAAAATCAATATGTCAATTGAATTTTTAAATGTTTTGTTCACAGACGATAGTGAAAAAGAAACATTTATTAGAAACAACATGATCAATTTAATTAATAATGCCATTATTTATGGCAATGTAAGTGTTTTAAAGTATTGTGTTGATAATTATCAATTGGATATGACAGATGATATTAAAAAACACTTTGAATTGGCCTGTGACAATAAAAAATATGACATTGTAGAATATCTTTTTGCAATTAAACATAATATCGCAAATAATTATAATGACATATAAACTATCTAATTTTTTTATTGAAGCAGATTCTGTTATTGTTGATGAATTTTCATCATTATCATTGTTTGATGATATTAATATAATTAATAATATGCATATTTTTGGTAGAATCAATTATGCATTAATATCTGACAAGAAAATATATAAGAATCATATACTTAAAGACACATATGCTGACTATAATGATATGTTAATTAAATATGAGTTGAATTATCAGTCAACCAATTTATTTATATGTATAATTAATGAAAAATTAATGGCAACTTACATAAATAACATAACGAAAATAAGAAAATCAGTTCCAATGTTTATAATTAATAAATGTATTCCATTAAATGAATGGATGATACATATGGTTAAAGAAAATATAAAAAATACAAAATTAATATCGTCTTATTACGCCATGGCAATATATTACAATCTCAAAGATGTAACTGATTCCATAGAAGATAAATTTATTCCTGATGATACATCAATTACAAATATAGTACATTATAATGACATGGATGATATAAATGAATATTGTAAATATATATTGAAAAATAACATTTTTTATGATAAAAAAATAATAATTAAATATTTACTTGATAACGAATTAATAAACATTCGTCAAATAAATGTATACACATAAACAGAAACAAATTACACATCACGTCTGCCAAACCACCAATCAGAAATAGCATCTGCAACAACAAGACCATTCCTGATTGTTGCAAGGCCAGTCTCAATTCCTGCCGCCATGACGTTTTCTTTCATTTCCTTGAAAGTTTCTCGTTCTGGAAAAGTTGGTAGTTTCACTGTCCAAGAAAATTCTTTCTTCGGAACTTTGTTTTCATTTTCACTGAAAGCAAGTTCCGATCCATTGCGTTTATCCCAAACGCAAATATCCTTTCCCGTGTCCGTTTCGTAAACATCAACAAAAACAACATCATCTTTGTTTTTGGGGGCTCTTTTCCACTTTGTCTCCAACGACTCTCCTGGTTTCACACTGTCAAAAACAGTGCGTTCACACTCAACAATCTCTTCATCATCACTGTCGAAGAATTCAAAGACTTCAACTGTTTGTTTTCCAACGCGTGGACGAGTGTCAATGAAGACATAGTCGTCAACGTCGACAGTTGTGACTTCACGAGTATACTCAGACATGTGTATGATTTGCGAAAGACAACAAGTAATTCGATTCAAGAAACAATAAATGGTCGCGTACTCTTATTGTATTACTGAAATTTATAAGCACTTCACGTGGTCATTTTTTCTTACAATAAATAATATTTATTGTTAATTATATTGTATAAATGAATGATATTGATTTGACTGATGTTAATAATCTAATAACTAAATCAAATAACACATTAAAACTCATAAATGATGATTATGAATATAAGTATATTGTATTAGATAATGATTTAAAATGTTTGTTCATTAAAACAAATGATTCCAATATGTCTTCTGCTATATTAAATGTAAATACTGGATATATTAATGATCCTGTTGATTATCCGGGGTTGTCTCATTTTTTAGAACATATGTTATTTATGGGAAGTCACAAATATCCTAATGAAAATATATTTTATGAAGAAATATCAAAAAGTAGTGGATTTACTAATGCATATACTTCAATGGATCATACTTGTTATTATTTTGAAGCACCAACTGTTAATTACGAAAAAATATTAAATATATTCGCGCATTTTTTTGTAGATCCTTTATTGAAACCTGATGCCGTTAAACGTGAATTGAATGCAATTGATTCTGAACATAAAAAGAATTTAAATAGTGATTCATGGAGAATTAGAGAAGTTATTAAAAATATGTTCAATGAAAATAATCCATTTAAAAAATTTGGCACTGGAAATACACAAGTATTATTGAAAGATAATACATTTGATAAATTAGTTGATGCTTTAAATGATCATTATCATAAATATTATAATGCCAATAATATGACATTAATAATAATCAATAAAAATATTGGTAATGATTTTGTTAAAATCATAAATAATACATTCGGAAAAATTAAAAATAACAAAACATTTGTTGACAATAACATTTATGATTATAATATAATTACCAAACCTAATTCATGTTTGCATATTGATATAGTCCCATTAAGCGAAACTAATGAATTATCGTTATATTGGGTATTAGATAATTATGGCACAAATACTCCGATAATAATCATCGATTTTATATTTAATTACAAAGGACCAGGAGGGTTATATGATGTTTTAATTGAAAAAAATTATTTACATGACATGGGAACTGGTATTGTAATGAATATGGACAAAAAAGATTTATATTGTGTACAATTAACATTATCGTCTGAAGGATGTAAATATAAAGACGAAATAGTATCATTAGTATACGAATATATAAATTTCATGAAAACAGTAAATATTAATAATTTATTTACCAACATGACATTAAATAAAAGACTTAGTTTTATTGATAAGATGAAATCGGATGGTGTTTCATATGGATTGGAATTAATTGATATTTTGTCATCATATAAAATACCATTGAATAAAATAATGATATTTCCTTTATTATTTGGATCATATGAAAATATTTATGATAATTATAAGTCAACCTTAAATGACATGGACATAAGTAAGTCATGTATTGTTTGGTGTAGCATTTCATTAGATCCCAATAAAATGAAGCATACTGAAAAGTACTATAAAACTAAATACAACATATATTTTGATGATTATGAAAAATATGGGACTACAAATCAAATAAATGTTGCTGAAAATAAAATAATAACAATTACAAGAATGAAAAAATCATTAAATCATAAATATAGTCTGTTTAATATAGGTATAGACAATAGTTATTTAGTGAATAAAATTACATTACCAACCAAAATAATTAACAATGATAATTATATTCATCATACAATTAACGAAAATAATAATAACTGGTTTATCATTGATAATATATATGGTGATAATATGACAACAATAATGATTGTCATTAATTTTAAACAATATTCTGGTATGGGATATATTGCATCGTGTGTATATAAAAATATATTAATGACAATATTTAGACATGAATTATATAATTTTACAATTAATAATTACACAATAAATATCATCATTGAAGATAATCAATGGGTTTTGATGATAAAAGGAATTAATGTTAAAGAAGTTACAAAAAAATTGCTCGATATTATTTTTTCATATAAAACAGGATTAAAAATAAATGATAAGTTATTTGACTTGGAAAAAGAATCATATAGATTAGAATTGGCAGATGACAAATATGACATGCCATATGTTAAATTGGAGGATTTTGTTTCCAGTAAATTATTACCCAACTATCCCGACACGGATGAACAATTAGCTATGTTAGAAAATATAACCAATAAAAACTTAATTACAATAATGAGGGAAAATTTTGCTTGCGGAAATGTAATTGGAATTATTGCTGGAAATAAACAAGATACAGAATCAATAAATTCAATGGTAAATGATAAACTGGAATATAAATGTGAAACCATATATAATTCAATATCATCTAAATCAGATTATATTGTTGTTAAAAATGATAACCCAAATGATTTAAATTCTGCAATTTATTACATGGTATTTTTAGATATTATTAGAATGGGATTACCCGGTTGGGAATATAATTATATTCTGGAATTAATATTAACAAAATATATTCATCAAAAGTTTTTCAACCAATTAAGAACAATAGATGCACTTGGATATGTAGTGGCTGCAAAATTAATAACAATAGGTGATAATCCAAAATGCAATTATAAATACTTAACATTTGTTGTACAATCATCTATACGTCATGTTGATGAATTAAAGAATGAGATAGATAAATTTATAACAACTATATCTCCTGTATTACAAATGATATCGGTTGATGAATTTGAACAATTTAAAACAGGTGTTAAGAATGGTTTTGATAAGAATGATAAAAATACAATTGAGAAACTAACATCATTATTGTCAATAATAATGACTTCAAATAATGAAATATTAATTAATAAAAATAAAATATTATCTGATGCAATAAATAAAATATCAAGAGATGATTTTGTTAAATATTATAACAAGAGATTCAATAAAAGGGACCGCAAAGTTATAATATGTGGTATCGATGCAGTTAAAAATGAAAATGATTAAATAGATTGTGATAATTTATTTTGTTCTAATTTATTATCAACCAATTCTTTACATACTTTTGTATATAATGGAGTATTTCCACATGTTTTTCTTAATTTGGATCCTGGTTTACATCTTTTTAATACATCACTAGGTTGTGGTTTTTCACACATACCAACATCCGACGTTAATCCAGTAAGACAGTTTGCAATTCGTTTTACACAATCTTTATCTTGTTTGCATGGTGAACATATTTTATCATCTTTTTTACATTGTGAATAACAAGCAAGACTTTTACAATTAATTGATGTGTTACATTTAGCATCAATTTTATCACTTAATTCATCAATTTCATTTGGTGGTAATTCTGTCCATGTTTTAGAATTTACTTTTTTAAATGATTCTTTTTTATTAGATCCAGAATATGTAATTAGCACATACACTAATAATATAATCAACGGAACCAAAATAAAAATCCATAATGTTAGGAGTAAATCTGACATAATATATTATTCATGAATAAAAAAATGAAAATTTCATGTTAATAATTAATTCTTTATAGTAATAATAAAAAATGTCAAAATCACATATACCATGGGTAGATAAATATAGACCATACGAATTAAAAGATATTATCTTACCAAAAGATCTTGATGATTGTTTTACAATGATATTAGAAACAAATGTATTAAATCATATGATTATATCTGGAGATCCTGGTATTGGTAAAACAACAACAGCTAGATGTTTATTATCAGAATTATATGGTAAATATTATGATGATTGTGTAATGGAATTGAATGCATCGGATGAAAGATATACAAAAATTCAAAGTGATTTGGTAACATTTGCTAAATTAATGATGCCGTATAAATCAGATAAATATCCGGCATTCAAGACGATAATATTAGACGAGGCAGATCATGTACCTGAATTGACTCAATCAATGATAAATCAACTGATGCAAGGATATGGAAATAGATTAAAATTTATATTTACTTGTAATTCATTAGAAGATGTAATTGAAGCAATTAAATCACGATGTAAAATAATAGGTTATCAAAAAATACCAATATCTAAAATAATGACAAGACTAAAATATATATGTCAAAAAGAAAATATAGACTATGACGATGATGCATTAGAATTAATTGCAAAATATAGCGACGGTGATATGAGAGAAACTATAAATTCATTGGGAAAAGTAGCCAATCGTCATAATTATATTAATATTGATAATGTAAATGATATGATTGATAAACCTAATATAAACATTTTAAGGAATATATTAGAATTATGTTCCAATGGTGATAAAATTAAGGCTATTAAAAAGATAAAGGATGTTGAAGATAAGGGATTCTCGTGTAAAGAAATAGTTACTGCAATGATAAATGTTTTAGAAAGTCAAATAGATGATAAAAATTTAAAGATTCCAGAAGGAACTAAAATTAATTATTATCGTATATTGATAAGAAAATTAATTGACATATCAAATTATATGGGATCATCATTACAATTATTATCAATTATAGTCTTGTTGTGTGAAAATAAAGTAAGAATTAGTTCTGATAATGTTTTTATTGAAGTATAATTACACTTCTTCCATTGTTTTTACTATATTATTATGTATTTTACCAGTTATTTTTGATAAGATTAACAAGAAAATAATAACTAATTTATCTATAAAATTCATTACTTTATAACAAATATATTCTGTTATATTATATGTTATTTTCAATGATTCTATTATAATTTGAAAAATAACAATTAACCAAAACAACAATAACGACGATATTAAATGTATGAATGGTGACGTGAAACATTGAATTAGTTTATTGTTATTTGAAATAAAATTGTATAACTTAAGTGTAATTAATGCTAATAATGTGATTGTTGTTATGTATTGTATACTTTTGAATTTAAGTTGTTTTGATAACAATGTAATTATTATGTAACAAATATTTGCGGTGATAAAAGATGAACCATTGATGTAAATAATGCAACTTATCCAATTAAAATTTTTTAATGGTACAAGACAATACGTGGTGTCGTTAATTGATGAATTATAACATTTATAATTGTGCATTAACAAATATATGTCTTGATACAAAGAAAATATTGAGCATAATAACATTATTGTAATAAAAACTTTGTGATTAATTATATGTTTGATTTGATTATATTTGATACGATAAAATGTGTAATGAACATTGATATTATCCATTGATTAATTATTGTATGTTATTAATTTGTTAATATGAATAATATTTTCATTTTTTTGAGAAGAAATTGATAACGTCAAGTATTTGAAAGATTCAGTTATATAATTAAAGCACGCGACTATTTCTCTTCTTTTTTAATAAACAATTACCAATTGATATTTGCATAATGCAATCAACATCAAAAAATTATTGCTCAATATGTCAAAATGTTATTGATGGTGACACATTCGTGGAATATAAGAAATGTTGCAATAAATATGCATGTCGTGAATGTTTTCGAGAATCAATTAAAAAACAAGGAGATGTATGTCCATGTTGTAAAAAATCATATCCTAAATATCCTATGGTGTTTATAGAAGAAATTAAATTTACGAAAAAAGATTTTTGTTGACATAAATTTTATCAAAAAAAATGAAATAATTTTAATCGATAAATATATGTTGAATACAATAAAAAATGTCAACAGTATCATCACGCTGCTCAACAGTATTGCCTCACAATGTGGTACACTCGTCAAGTAACGGATCAGCCACTTCACAGCTATCACCATTTATGCCATATAATGTTGCCAGTTCACAAATATCGACATCAGTTATGCCATATAATGTTGCCAGTTCACAAATATCACCATCAGTTATGCCATATAATGTTGCCAGTTCACAAATATCGCCATTTATGTCATATAATGATGTTAATTCACAAATATCATCATCAGTTATTCCATATAATAATGTCAATTCACAAATATCACCATCAGTTATGCCATATAATGACGTCAATTCACAAATATCACCATTAATGCCATATAATGTTGCCAGTTCACAAATATCACCATCTATTATGCCACAATATTTTCCAGAAAATTATGAATCGAGTTTACAACAAACACAACTGTCAAATATTACCGATCATATCATACAACCACCAATACAATTATTATCTGATGATAATGTTCCAAAACGACGAAATAATTATAACAGAATGATAATTCCAAACAATTGGCAAAATCATTACAAGAAAAAGTATGTCAGTGGAATGGTTAAACAAATTGATGGTGTTTATGGATCCAAGTTAAAGAAAATGAATATAAATGGCACAAATCATGTTACAAGAGATGAATATAGGTGGTATTAATTATAAATATTTTCTTTATGTATTATTAAAAAATTGATATTTATATTGTTTTGAAATATTCGGTTATACAATAAAATTACGCGATTCTTGCTCTTCTTATTAATAGACATTAATTAACACCACACATAGTAATGGAAATATCTGATGTTGATGTTGAAAATACATATGTTAACAATAATTATATTTACTACAACGGATCCGATACATTTAAAACAACAATAAGACACACAAATTTTGCAGATAATGATATTAGAAGATCTCTTGATAATCCACAGAATTTTATTGTGTGTATGCGAATTGTTGAAAGCAATTGTTTTGATATACAATCGGCCATCATATTTAAACAATTTAATAATAAAGTATCAAAAAAACATGATTTTATACCAGGTCATGGAGTACTCATGTATATTGATCCATTAAAACTCAAATTATATGTGAACAATGTCGAATTAAGTATTCCAAACAATGCCTTGTTTATAGAATTTATTATGAACCATATTAACAATAACATTGTTGAATATACATTTAGATTAATTAATAAATATTGTGTTACATCATATAATTACGATGTGTATGCTCCATATATTCATGAAATACGAGTAACAACAGTAAATTTATTACAACAGCACAGCTTTTCTGAGAACAATCAAAGCCTGATGTTTCCTATATTTCCTTCGCGTCCTACTTATTCTCTTTCACGTGAAATAAGGCAGGAACAAACATTTGTTCCTCAAACAATATATCGAACAATGTCTTATTCACATTTTACGAGACGAGTACTTGGATCTGACTATAATTTAGAACATATTCCAGAATATATTCCTAAAAATCCAATAAGACAATATCATCTTGATAAAATGCAATTAAATTCAGATGATGAATATTATTGTTCATTATGCCAAGAAACAATTAATGGTGGAATTAGATACAATTGGAAATGTTGCAACAAAAATATATGTCATGAATGTGGTCAAAGATCAATTGGAAAACAAGAATCTAAATGTCCATTTTGCAGATCATTATGTGAGTAATATTTAATTATTTTATTATTGAAAAAAATGAAATAAATATTCATACAAAATACATATATATTAATGTTAAAATGACTGTGCTTAATTATGATGAATTTATGAAAATAATTAACGGTAAAAGATTGTTTAAGCTATTTCCAAAAGACTTAAAATGTTATGATATACAGTATTGCGAAAACAAGACATTTATTGCCAATTATTTTGACGAATGTAAATGTACGAACGGTATTCATTTTACGTCACAGGATGATATTTTATATTGGTTTGGAGCTCGAGTAGAGTCTTATTATTTTTGCGAAATAATTCCAAATAAAGAAGCTAAGTTTATTATTTTTGACAGTAAAATTAAAACCAATATATGTGATGTTGGTAAATTATTTGATGCGCGTAATTTAATTAAATATTTACATAAAGAAATTGGATTAGCAAAACAAGATTTTCAATTAAATAATTTTTATGTATGTAGATGGGTTTGTCATAATGGTCATATTGATGTTGTTAAATATTTACATCAAGAAATTGGATTAACAAAAGAAGATTTTCAATCAAGCGATAATTTTGCATGTAAATATACATGTGAAAATGGTCATCTTGATGTTGTTAAATATTTACATCAAGAAATTGGATTAACAAAAAAAGATTTTCAGTCGGGTGATAATGAAGCATGTATATTAGCTTGTGCAAATGGTTGTATTGATATTGTTAAATATTTACATCAAGAAATTGAATTGTCAAAACATGATTTTCAATCATATAATAATGCAGCATGTCAATTGGCTTGTGAACACGGTCATATCAATGTCATTAGATATTTACATCACATCATTGGATTGACAAAACAAGATTTTCAATCAGATAATAATCCTATATGCAAATGGATTTGTGAAAATGGTCATATTGAAGTTGTTAAATATTTACACAAAGAAATTGGATTATCAAAAGAAGATTTTCAATATTTTCAATTTGACGAAGAATTTCGGCATGATGAAATTATCAAATATTTACATCAAGAAGTTGGATTAACAATTTCTTAATAATTGTTACAATTAATTTGTTTATTTATTGTTTAATGTATAAATTTTTCAATATCCTATAAAAACTAAAAAATTTGATTAATAGCATCTTGTTTAAATAAATATAGTCTTATCAGTTTGCAAACAAAACACTTGAATGATATTGATATTTGCAAATTAATGTTATATTTTTGGTAAATTTACGACATAAATAATATTGGATAAAACTTAAATTTGAACAATTTTAACATTTATTAAATATAGGCTCGCAAGCTCGCCTAGGCGTCATATGATGAAACTTGGATTTGGATAATATTAATATTTACCAAATAATTATCGTCTTATCGGCTCGCAAGCTTACCTAAGCGTTAATTTTAGAAACTAAGATTTGGACTATATTAATATTTACCAAATAATTATCGTCTTATCAGCTCGCAAGCTCGCCGAAGCGTCACTGAGCGTTATTTGATGAAACTTGGATTTCGATGATATTAATATTTACCAAATAATTATCGTCTTATCGGCTCGCAAGCTCGCCGAAGCGTTATCTAATGAAACTTGGATTTGGATGATATTAATATTTACCAAATAATTATCGTCTTATTGACTCGCAAGCTTGCCGAAGCGTCACTGAGCGTCATCTGATGAAATTTGGATTTGGATGATATTAATATTCACCAAATAATTATTGTCTTATCGGTTCGCAAGCTCACCGAAGCGTCAATATTTGATGCTAAGATTCGGATGATATTAATATTTGCCAAATAATTATTGTCTTATCGGTTCGCAAGCTCACCGAAGCGTCAATATTTGATGCTAAGATTCGGATGATATTAATATTTGCCAAATAATTATCGTCTTATCGGTTCGCAAGCTCGCCGAAGCGTTACTGAGCGTCATCTGATGAAACTTGGATTTGGATGATATTAATATTTACCAAATAATTATCGTCTTATCGGCTCGCAAGCTTACCGGAGCGTCACTGAGAGTTATCTGATGAAACTTGGATTTGGATGATATTAATATTTACCAAATAATTATCGTCTTATCGGTTCGCAAGCTCGCCGAAGCGTCAATATTTGATTCTAAGATTCGGATGATATTAATATTTACCAAATAATTATCGTCTTATCGGCTCGCAAGCTTACCGGAGCGTCACTGAGAGTTATCTGATGAAACTTGGATTTGGATGATATTAATATTTACCAAATAATTATCGTC
>Ga0255138_1000100_pt1 | contig 23955 bp, 18 predicted proteins | sample Law_Colum_RepA_8_FD_188545 | JGI IMG/M metagenome (GOLD analysis project Ga0255138, IMG submission 188545) | Freshwater microbial communities from St. Lawrence River, New York, United States - Law_Colum_RepA_8d | ecosystem: Environmental > Aquatic > Freshwater > River | place: USA: New York... | reverse complement strand
GTCTTATCGGCTCGCAAGCTCGCCGAAGCATCATTTCATGTTATTGATGAACTTAATATTTTGGACAATGTCGACGATTACCAAATTAATATCGTCTCATTGGTTCGCAAGAACGCCGAAACGTTATTTCATGTTATTAACGAATTTGAGATTTTGAACAATATTAACAATTACCAAATAAATATTGTCTTATTGGCTCGCAAGCTCGCCGAAGCGTCATTTGGTAAAATTTGGATTTGGACGATATTAATAATTACCAAATAAATATCGTCTTATCGGCTCGCAAGCTCACCGAAGCGTCATTAAACAACATTTGGATTTGGACGATATTAATAATTACCAAATAAATATTGTCTTATCGGTTCGCAAGCTCGCCAAAGCGTCATTAAACAACATTTGGATTTGGACGATATTAATAATTACCAAATAAATATTGTCTTATCGGCTCGCAAGCTCGCCGAAAGCGTTACTGGGCGTCGTCATTAAAACAACATTTGGATTTGGATGATATTAATAATTACCAAATAAATATCGTCTTGTCGGCTCGCAAGCTCGCCGAAGCATCATTTGGTAAAATTTGGATTTGGACGATATTAATAATTACCAAATAAATATCGTCTTATCGGCTCGCAAGCTCGCCGAAGCATCATTTGGTAAAATTTGGATTTGGACGATATTAATAATTACCAAATAAATATCGTCTTATCGGCTCGCAAGCTCGCCGAAGCATCATTTGGTAAAATTTGGATTTGGACGATATTAATAATTACCAAATAAATATCGTCTTATCGGCTTGCAAGCTCGCCGAAGCATCATTTGGTAAAATTTGGATTTGGACGATATTAATAATTACCAAATAAATATCGTCTTGTCGGCTCGCAAGCTCGCCGAAGCTGTGTTTAATATTGGTTAATAAACTAATATTTGGACGATATTAATAATTTCCAAACAAATATCATCTTTTTGATTCGTAAGTTTAATGAGACATGATTTAATAAATTAATTTTTTAACAATCTTGATAATTACAAAATAAATAACGACACACATAGTAAATAATTATGTGCTTATTAACTGAACAAAATATTGTAAAAAATTATATTAAATAATCACCTTTAATTATTTTTGGTTGAGTGTTTTGTTCATTTTCTTCTGTAATGTATTGTTCATTTTTTTCTGTAATGTATTGTTCATTTTCTTCTGTAATGTATTGTTCATTTTCTTCTGTAATGTATTGTTCATTTTCTTCTGTAATGTATTGTTCATTTTTATATATGAATTGATCATATTTTTTTGAAGTGCTATAATACATCGTCGACAAAAGCCATTTTGATGTAATATAAACAGCATAAATAACAATAATAATTATGTGTGTTATACAAAGAAATAATATTGTGTCATACAATTTACGCACTTTGTTAAGATCTTTCTTTTTTGTTAACAGTAAAATATTTAAAGTGTTTAATAATGCCAAAAATAATTTGTTATATAATAATTCTGACATGTCAATACATTTATTCATAACTATTGACCATAATAAACACACTGTCATGCAAAAATATTGAAATATAATTATCAAAGTTGACATATTTAAAACAGGTGCATGTTTTGCAGATGTATTAATAATTAATATTATTAATTGTGTAATGACAAACACTGAAAATATTATTGGTGGAATGTAATACCATCTTTTTGTTTTAATTGAATAGTATTTTAAAACAAAAGTTTCCATGTTCATCCATCCTTGAATTATTAAAATCATATCAACAAATTTGTATAAAACTAATGATGCAACAATTATAGTATATATTATGAATGATATCTTGTAATATGTATATGCAAAATAACAATTCAATTGTAATTTTGATTCATTTATTTTAATATAAACTGACATTATTTCACACAAAATTATACATAATATAATATGTACAATTTTATCATTTTTAACACTTTTAAAACGAACTCGAACTTCACTCATTATTAACAACATTGACATTACATTTATATTTAAATAATAATATAATGCGGGACATTTTATAGGGAACATGATAGTAAGCATAGCTGCTATCATGATAATAAATATTGCAGCCATACTAAATATAATAAAACTCTGTGTCGCGATAGATATCGTCATCTTTGTTTTTTATTGTATTGTATTACTGTAATGTTCAACATGTTTATATTTTCATTTTTTTGTTAACATTATAAAAATATTCATGTATTTTCATACATATCATGGTAAATAAATTATGTCAAACAATTATTGTTGTGTCATTTTGTTCATTTTCTCTCATATCTTCATTTGTCTTTTGCAAAAATAAACGCCATAATTTATATACAACGAAAAATACCACGTAATTAATACAAAGAATTATTATTGTATTGTACAAATCTTGTGCTTTATTAATATCTTGATATTGTTTTGTTGCACAAATATATATCACATTAAATATCATGCACAACAATTTACCAATTAATAAATTGGTCATATCTATACATTTGTTTATGATTTTTGAACATATTAAATTTATGAGAAGTATGCAATATTGACACAATATTACAATTCCTATTATATTCAAAATAGGTGTATGTTTTACAGATGCATCATTATTAAGAACTATCATAAGCACCAAAATTGTAATGGTAAATATTATTGGACCATCATAATACCATCTTTCTGTTTGTATTGGATAATAATTAATAGTTGGTGTGCGTTTCTTTTTAATAACAATTGCATATATTCCAATTAACAACAATAACGTTAATATTGAAACTATAATTAAAAACAATATGAATGATGTTTTATAATATATATGTGCATAATGACAATCCAAATTTAAATTAGATTCATTTGATCTAATATATATTAATGATACTGAACATAAAATTATATATTGCGTGGAAACAATAATTTTTCCTTCAAATTCATTTATCATAATATCAATTATAAACGATATCATCATGAACAAATTTATGTACATGTAGTAATTTAATACAAAACATTTTTCAATTGGTGTGTAAGTCAATATAACCACAATAATACTGACTAATATTATACTTGCAATAAACTTCATAAATTGCCATGATGTGTTGGATATCATTGTTGTGAGTTTTTGAATCATCGCGTGCTTTTATTATATTACTGTAATTTTCAACATATTTATATGGTCAATTTTTTTACACATTAGCTGATATTATATTAGTTATTGATGATTTATCAGAAGCATTTTGTATTAATTCAGATCCTTCACAAATAATATTATCCACAAATTTATTACTAGCTGGTGTTTTTAATAAATTCATTATCGAACTCAATCCTTGTTTTTCACTTGACATTGGTTTTGTTCCAGAATATATATCTTTTTTTGTTTCACTATCTTTTTTTGCTTCACTTATTATTTTACTAGAACCAACCATAACAGATGAATGACTATTTATGTCACTATTTGCTTTTACCAATTCATCATGTATTTTTGTTAATTTGGTGTTATAATTTTCTTTGACTGAATTTAATTTATTTATCTCGGTTTTCAAATCTGCAATTTCAACAATATATTTATTCATATATGTTAACATAAAAGCATTCATTTTATTTACAATATTAGCACTTTGCTTTGCATCTGATGATAATTTCAATATGTCATGTGATAATAACATTAATACATATTCTTTATTATCATATTTTTCAACATCATTGTAAAAATCAGTCAGTACTTTTAAATTATTACTTAAGGGAACATTTTGTTTTGTATACTCCTTGAAAATATTGTCAAGATTAATTGGGTTTGGTTTTTTGGTGTTGATGTATTTAAAAAATTCAATGCCACTAATTTTCTTTCCCAAAACAATAAAATTTTCATTGTTATAATCTAATAAAACTTCATACATTACTGGATCGCTAATATATGTATTTTCAGACCCAGTGAGTGATTTATTTGATGTTGATTGTTCATTATTCAACATCGGTTTTTTTCGTGTTGTTAACATTTTTATATAATGACATGACATTATAATTTTGTGTTAATTTAAGTGTTCATTTTTCATATAAAATGATATATACGTAATGAATAATTATGGGAATAATCTCGTTAATAGATATCAAGAGCATAATTCGCGACCTGTGAATCAAAATCCCCATTATCAAACTATTATTAACAATCCTCAACGTATGAATATGTCCAGAATTGAAAATACAACTAACCAGAAAAAATACACTGATGATGATTTAATTAATTACATTATACAACCAGTAAAAATCAATAAACTACAATCTGAAGATGTGATGAAATCACGAGAAGAACTTAAGAAAAAATACGGTGTTGATTTTGACTATATCGAACAAGAAAGACAAGAATATGAACAAAAATTTCATAATGCAGTACAAGCATATAAACCAAACAGTGAAGTGGTTCAACAACTTTGGAATAACAGAACAAACATTCCATATAAAAATATCATCAAAGGTGTTGATTATACCAAACAAATTCGATGTGCAGATGATTTAGTTGTTCATAAAACTACAATTGAAGATAAAAATATAGATAAACTAAATCAAGAATATAACAATTTAAAACAAAAAATTGATAAAGACAATAATGATTTAAAAATATTTTATTCTCCTGGACAAGAAAATAAACATAAACGAACATTTGAATATGTAAATAAATATAAATATAGTAAAGTCAAATATGATCCAACTGATCACGAGGGAATGAAAAAATTTTATCAAAAAGAATTATCTATTATCGATAAATCACAACACAAAATACGTGAATTGATGGAATCATTAACTAACGGTGAAGTAAATAATTCAGACAAAGCTGAAGTAAATAAAGTTATTAACGAAATTAAATTAGAAAAACAAAAGATAAAAGAATATACTGAACAAATTGATAATAAGAACATGGAGGAATTTGATATGGAAGTATCCCAATTGAAAACTCTTAAAATAAAAAAATCAGCTGTGTCTATTATTGATACTCCAGTTGTTAAAAAACCACAAATTCCAGATAAATATGCAAACAGATAAATTTAATCTTTAATTAATAATCTTACCATTAACGAATATGTATTTATTTAACCACATGTTGAATGGTAATTATAATCTTTACACAAGTATTTTTTCAAAAAATCACTTGATTCTTTATCATAACACTGAGTGACAATTTATGTTATTTGTAATTAATCTAACTCTTCACGAGTTAAATTTATTTAATAAAATAAAGTCAGTTGCACATCATAAATGCATGACAATAAACCAATTGTTACAATTAATTATATATTTTTTTACATATTTATTATTGTCTTTTTTTAACATGATTATTATTTTCATTTGTTATTTATTTTTTAGATATGGTTTTTTGAATTCTTGTTTCTGCTTTTTTGATATGTGACGACAATATTATGTATCTGATTTAAAATCAACTATAATTATCAAAATATTAACATTGTTCACATTTTTCATAATATGTTATTAATTTTTCATGTGAATATTTAGTTAAAAAAATTGATAATATTATATCAAATGATTATTTGTATATACATCTTAAAAAATGACTCATATTAATGATATCGACTGGTCTAGTGATAAATTGGTTATCGATGGAGACTGTGTGTTGTTTAATGAAAATAAAAACTTTTTTGCTGAAATAAATAACATGAATATTAAAGTTGACAGCAGTTATAATCATAAGGACATGAAAAATGTATTTTGTACTTCAATGTGTTTTAATAATAATCGTACTGATGCTTTAAAATTATGTCCAATGATTAATGTTCATAAAAATATTGGAAAATATGTCAATAAGAACAGCGAGTACGAATATGATACAAATTGGTGTTTCATGTACATATTTATGGATAATATTAAAATATATATTAATAACAATTTAGTTATATTATCGAACGATATGGATTTCGTTAAATTAACAGGCAATAAATTAAACAACAAACATACACAAATTAAATTTAACATAACTAACAAACACAAACATGTTTGTGTTAATAATAAATATATAATTGAGATATTTGAATTAAGATATAATGATAAAGAATATTTACCATTAAAATATAGCATTAATATTAAAAATAATGTAATTACATTGGTTTGTGGTAATCATGAAATTGTAATTGATCATGATAAATGTCGAGATATTCTGAATGAATCAGAAATTATTATTGCTTAGTATTGTCAGATCAGATGTGTTGTTTAAGAACAATATTTGATTGTCGTTACATTTTGGACTATATTTATTGCAACATTTACACATAAATGTTATTATTGTTCAGACTATATTAATTTATTGAGCATAATATTATCATTGGCCAAATTCTAGTTTATTAAATGGCGTTTCTAAAAGCAATCAGAACAATATTTATTTATTTATTAAACATTAATATTGTCAAATATTTAGATTTCATCAGATGAAGTCTAATGACTCTTTAGCAAGATTGTCAGTTGAAAAGACACATAAATTTGGTAAACATTAATATCGTCCAGAATTGTAGTTTCATTGGATGACGTCTAATAATGCTTCGGCAAGCTTGCGAAACGATAAGACGATAATTATTTGGTAATTATTAATATTGTTCGGAATTGTGGTTCATTAGATGACGTTTCGGCGAGCTTGCGAGCCGATAAGACGATATTTATTTGGTAATTATTAATATCGTCCAAATCTAAGTTTCATCAGACGACGCCCAGTGACGCTTCGGCAAGCTTGCGAGCCGACAAGACGATATTTATTTGGTAATTATTAATATCGTCCAAAATCCAAGTTTTATTAAATGACGTCTAATGACTCTTCGGCAAGCTTGCGAGCCGACAAGACGATATTTATTTGGTAATTATTAATATCGTCCAAAAGCCAAGTTTTATTAAATGACGTCTAATGACTCTTCGGCGAGCTTGCGAGCCGATAAGACGCAAATATTTGGTAATTATTAATATCGTCCGGAATTGTGGTTCATTAGTGACGCTTCGGCGAGCTTGCGAGCCGATAAGACGCAAATATTTGGTAAATATTAATATCATCCGGAATTGTGGTTCATTAGTGACGCTTCGGCGAGCTTGCGAGCCGATAAGACGATATTTATTTGGTAATTATTAATATCGTCCAAATCTAAGTTTCATCATACGACGCCCAGTGACGCTTCGACAAGCTTGCGAGCCGATAAGACGATATTTATTTGGTAATTATTAATATCGTCCAAATCTAAGTTTCATCATACGACGCCCAGTGACGCTTCGACAAGCTTGCGAACCGATAAGACGATATTTATTTGGTAATTATTAATATCGTCCAAATCTAAGTTTAATCATACGACGCCCAGTGACGCTTCGGCGTGCGAGCCGATAAGACGATATTTATTTGGTAATTATTAATATCGTCTAAATCTAAGTTTCATTAGACGATGCTCAGTGACGCTTCGGCGAGCTTGCGAGCCGATAAGACGTTATTTATTTGGTAAATATTAATATCATCCGGAATTGTGGTTCATTAGATGACGCTTCGGCGAGCTTGCGAGCCGATAAGACGTTATTTATTTGGTAATTATTAATATCGTCCAAATCCAAGTTTCATCAGACGACGCCCAGTGACGCCGATAAGACACATAAATTTGGTAAATATTAATATCATCCGGAATTGTGGTTCATTAGATGACGCTTCGGCGAGCTTGCGAGCCGATAAGACGATATTTATTTGGTGATTATCAATATCGTCCAAAATCCAAGTTTTATTAAATAACGTCCAATAACGCTTCAGCGAGCTTGCGAGCCGATAAGACGATATTTATTTTGTAAATATTAATATTGTCCAAAATATAGGTTTCATTAAACAACGTTTTCATTATCGTTTCCAGACTATATTGATTATGTACATTAGACATTTTCATAAGTAAATATCTAAATTATATACTGTTACAACAGCTGTGCTGTTTTGAGGACGATTATCTGATCGTCGTCACAAAGTCAAAAAATTGATAAATTCTTAACCAACAAAAACTTAAATATATTAATAATAATGCTTTTGATTGATTTGTTTCGTTTAATTAATATTGATACTAATTGTGAATATGAATATATTAGTATTAACAATGCAATTATAGTCAAAGCCATTGATAAAATATTCATTGTTTTTAAACATAATGGTAAATTTTACAAATACACAACATTAAATGAATTAAACATGAATATATTATTAAATATTGAAATTGACATATCATCATTTAAAGAAAATCCATTTGATTCAAATATTATGTCAAATGAAAATATAGTTAAATATATATTAAATTATATTGACAATAAAAAACAAACCAAATACAAAAAAGCAGATTTTTATAATGACAAATTATCATCACTTATTAACATTAACATTGCATCTTGTAACAATAATTTACATATACTAAATAATTATGTTAATCATAAAAAATTTATAATGGATGATAAATATGAAAATTACATAATAATATCACCAACACATGCAATTAATAATCATCTTCGTGAGAAATTAGCTAATGATTATGCATGTAAGAAAATAATTTACAAAAACGTTGGCAAACATTTTAGTCCGACGGTTGAGTTATCATCATTTACATTAAATGATGTATTGAATATGAAAATTGATTCTAATTGTGATTATTTAAGTGTTAGTCTTGATAAAAATAAATATGTTAAACCAATAAAATTCATTAAATTATGCAAACTAAAATAACCATGAGAAATATAATGAATTAATGTCATTATATACAAAAATTGACATGAGTCATTGTACAATTATTGATACATCACCTGCATTTGGTATTATTGTTAATGACATGAAACTCGAAGATAAATTCAAGAAAAATAATGAAGAAAAAATAAAAAATACTGATCATGATATTGATTTTAGATGGACAATGGCAACTTCTTCATACAATAATTTACGCAATTATACAATTAACCAAATATTAAACATGAAATTAATTCCAGACACATTTTATATTGATCCACTTGGATCAAATAATAAAGAAGATATTATAGATCAGTATACACTCATTAAGTATATTTTAAATGAATGTGATTTTAGTAATACAAAGCCATTTGATTACCTTTTTTAGTAAAACCACATTTTTCATAAAACCCAATGACATTATCGCTACAATCCAATATAATTTTGTAACAATTTAACTCTTTGCATTCGTTCTTAATATGATCAATTAACATTTTTCCCAGACTATATTTACGATAATTACTATTAATAACAATATCTTCAATATGTCCAACAATACCCATATTATGTATAACTTTATGTTCAATTAATAATGTACCACAACCAACTAAATCATCATTTTCATTATCATGTACAAAATATAATCTATAATATGGATTATATTTAATGTAATCTAAATGTTTTTGAAATTCAATATTGTCAGATGTTTCTTTTGGACAAGACGTTAATTGAGACAATAAATTTATATATTGATCGATATATTTTTGATGAAACTCGAAAATGTTATCATAATTAATGATATTAAATCTCGGCATTATACATAACTTATTCAAAAAATTTAATTTTGAACGAATTATTTTATTTATATACGTTTAGTATAATAATATGTGTGGCATAACAAGTTATATAGGAGAAAATGCATTTAAACATATTCTTGATTCATTAATACAATTGCAGAATAGAGGATATGATTCTGCAGGAATATGTTCCATCAGAAACAGTAATTTTGTTGTCACCAAATTAGCATCAACAGCAACAGTTAATGCTATTAATGAATTATCTAAATATAGTCATATGCATGAAAATACTAAAATATGTATCGGGCACACAAGATGGGCTACTCATGGACATAAAACTGATGATAATGCACATCCTCATGTTGATTGTTATAATTTATTTTCTTTGGTTCATAATGGTATTATTGAAAATTATGATGTTTTAAAAACCATGTTGATTAATCAAGGTTTAACATTTAAATCTCAAACAGATACTGAAGTTATAGTTAATTTAATTGCTTATGAATATAATAAATTACCTGACAGTCAAAATAAAGTTGAAGATGCAATTAAAAATGCATTAGAACAAATTGAGGGAACATATGCATTGTGTATTTATTATATTAATAAACCAGATATCGTTTATTGTATTCGTCATGGGAGCCCATTGTTAGTTGGCATTGAAAATAATTATGCATATATAACATCCGAAGCAAGTGGATTTAGTAATCGTGTAACTCAATACATTTGTATTAACAACAATGATTTATGCAAAGTTTCTTATATTGAAGGTAAGTTATCATTTATATCTGGAAATACATATGTTCCAAGAACTCATAATGTTGATAATTATCATTCTATAACTACACCTGCACCATATAGTCATTGGTTAATCAAAGAAATAAATGAACAAAGTATTGCATGTCAAAATGCAATGGGTAATGGAGGAAGAATTAAAAACGATCATACAGTTAAGTTAGGTGGTTTGGATTCACATAAAGAATTATTATTAAATGTCACGAATATAATTTTATTGGGTTGTGGTACTTCTTATCATTCAGGGTTAGTTGCAACTTATATGTTTAGAGATTTATGTAATTTTAATGTTGTTTTTGCATATGATGCAGGTGAATTTACTGATGATCATTTGCCTAAAGTTGGAAAATCTGGTGTTATTTTTGTATCTCAATCAGGTGAAACTAAAGATTTACATAGATGTGTTGAAATATGTAAAGAAACAAAAAAAGATATAATTATGATTGGAGTTATTAATGTTATTGATTCTCAAATTGCCAGAGAAGTTGATTGTGGTGTATATTTAAATGCAGGAAAAGAAGTTGCAGTTGCATCGACAAAAGCATTTAGTTCTCAAGTTACAGTATTATCATTGATTGCACTGTGGTTTGCACAAGAACATAATTGGTCATTTAGAAAACGTGAAAAATACATAAAGAATATTAAAAGATTACCAATTGATATATCCAATGCAATTTCCATGAATGAAGAAGTCGCTAAATCAGTTGCACAATATTTAGTTGATAAAAATTCAATGTTTATATTAGGTAAAGGAGTAATGGATCCCATATCAAAAGAAGGTTCATTAAAAATTAAAGAAGTTGGTTATATTCATAGTGAAGGATATAATTTATCTTCATTGAAACATGGACCATATTCATTATTAGTTCCTGACTTCCCAGTTATATTAATTAATATGGCGGATAGTCATTTTTCTAAAAATCAAGGAGTTAAATCTGAATTAATATCAAGAAATGCATGTGTTATTGGTATCTCTGATGGTGATTTGGATGATGAATATACATATAAAATTAAAATACCAAGAAATGATTCATATAATTGCATATTGTCAGTAATTCCCATGCAGTTAATATCATATCATCTTGCATTGTATAAAGGCATTCATCCAGATATGCCAAGAAATTTGGCTAAAGTTGTTACTGTTGATTAAAAATTGATAATTAATATGTTAATATTATTAATATGTTAATATTATTAATTAAAACACATGGAAAATATTGGGGAATTATTGGAATTAATCAAAACTAATAATGATGTATATAAATGCCATGATTACTGTTCAACAAACGCACAATTAGTATCTGTTTTACTTGGACATTGTTATGCAAATAAACAATCAATAATGGTTTCATTAATAAATCTTTTTATTGAAGAAAATAAAATAAAAACTAACAAGTGGTATGTGTTATTAGGCATTTATTTAGTGGATATTGATTATTATAACAAAAATTTAATGATAGATTAGGAACAGAATTTGGTGCATTTACACAAAAAACATATGTACAATATTACGATATGTACAATCATTTATTTAAATAACAATTTATATTCTTGTTATCTATATGCAATTGTATACATTATTAACATACTGTTCGGTTTTTTATTTTTATGAGTTGTAAATAATTATTTGAATCACTTAGACATATAGACTTTTTGTTTGACATGATGATATTTTATCATGATAAATTTTTATGATTTATTAACATTAATTATTATTGCAACAATGATATTTAAAATTTTTACAATTGAAAAATAATGTTGATTTGGTAAATATTAATATCGTCCAAAAACCCGTGTCAATGAATGGCGCTTCGGCGAGCTTGCAAGCCGAAAAGACACATAAATTTGGTAAATATTAATATCGTCCAAATATTTGTTTAATCAAATGACGCTTCGGCGAGCTTGCGAGCCGATAAGACACATAAATTTGGTAAATATTAATATCGTCCAAATATTCGTTTAATCAAATGACGCTTCGGCGAGCTTGCGAGCCGAAAAGAAGGTAATAATTTGGTAAATATTAATATCGTCCAAATATTCGTTTAATCAAATGACGCTTCGGCGAGCTTGCGAGCCGATAAGACACATAAATTTGGCAAATATTAATATCGTCCAAAATCCCGTGTCAATGAATGGCGCTTCGGCGAGCTTGCGAGCCGATAAGACACATAAATTTGGTAAATATTAATATCGTCCAAATATTCGTTTAATCAAATGACGCTTCGGCGAGCTTGCGAGCCGAAAAGACACATAAATTTGGTAAATATTAATATCGTCCAAAATCCCGTGTCAATGAATGGCGCTTCGGCGAGCTTGCGAGCCGATAAGACACATAAATTTGGTAAATATTAATATCATCCAAAATTCCAGTTTCAATGAATGACGCTTCGGCGAGCTTGCGAGCCGACAAGACACATAAATTTGGTAAATATTAATATCGTCTAAAATTCCAGTTTCAATGAATGGCGCTTCGGCGAGCTTGCGAGTCGATAAGACACATAAATTTGGTAAATATTAATATCGTCTAAAATTCCAGTTTCAATGAATGGCGCTTCGGCGAGCTTGCGAGTCGATAAGACGCATAAATTTGGTAAATATTAATATCGTCTAAAATTCCAGTTTCAATGAATGGCGCTTCGGCGAGCTTGCGAGTCGATAAGACGCATAAATTTGACAAATATCAATATCGTCCAAAAATTTGTTTCAATGAATGACTCTCCGACGAGCTTTCACAGTAAAATACCATTACCATTATATTCACAACATTTATTCTATGTAAATTTTTTGTTAAATATTTCTACATCGTTAATTAGTAATTTATTGTTGATTATTTCTATGCATGATATGAAAATATTATCATTAAACATTTCATGTTGTGAATCGTGATTACTCATTGTTAGTATTAAACCGTTATTTGAATATACCAACTATGATTTGTCAATTCAATTTTTATTTGATATATTATCGCCAGAAATTGAATAATATTATAGATACAATAATGTAAATGTATTTTGTAAACAAAAATGATTTTATTATTAGTTATAATTCTAATAAATATATTACCAAACAAGGATTGTCACTTAAATGTAATTATCATAATGTGACATTCATTATAAACAAATATGATGGTGTTTTTTTAGTAGATTTAGATAATGATGTATATCATGACATAATTATTCAAATAGATAATGAAAGATTTTTATTTATTAATGAATATAACTTGTTGTTATTTGATTTATGTGTTATAAATTATGCTCCTATTAATTTCACAATTGAAGGTGATGATTTATTTTTAAACGATGAAGAAATTAGAAAAAGTCGTCATGTCCTTAATTATGATGACTTTGTTAGAATGCATAATTTAACAATTTGTGTGGATTAATTTTCGTCTGATTCAAACAATATTTTATGTTCAAAAATTTTTTGTATTTTTGCATAACTTTTTGATTTGTTAATTAATCTAATTGTATTATTATCATCGAATATGTTAATGTATACTATTCCAAGATATACATCTTTGGCCATTTTACGAATGTCATGAAAGTGTTGTTCAAGTATTTCTAGATAATTGTTAACAGTTGTTTTATATCTTAAATTAGAACACATATCACATGATTCACCATATATCTCATAGTCTACCCACATTAAATATCCATTATTTGCTTCTCTATCTCGTTTATATGAAATAACATATCTATATGTTGATCCATCTGATCTTGTTATAATGTTTTCGTAAGTTAAATTAATATCAATCATTTTATTTTTACTTTTGCACTCTAAATCTTCTGATTCACATATCGAATACCATCCATTCAAAGCATCATTTTGCCATGTCAATTGTTCAGTCGTCATTTATCAATAATAACATCCAGTTGTTTAAGTGTTATTATTTCATTTTTTTGATTATAGACGTGTTTTTTTACGGTATCCATGATTAAAATTAAGATTTGGACGACATTTATAATTACCAAATAATTATTGTCTTGTCTGCGAGCTTGCGAGCCGAAGCGTCATTAGACGTCATTTAATGAAAATTAAGATTTGGACGATATTGATAATTACCAAATAAATATTATCTTTTCGGCTCGCAAGCTCTCCGAAGCGTCATTAGACGTTATTCGATGACAATTAAGTTTTGGACGATATTGATAATTACCAAATAATTATTGTCTTGTTGGCTCGCAAGCTCGCCGAAAAGTCATTTGATGACAATTAAGTTTTGGACGATATTAATAATTACCAAATCCAAATATTGTCTTGTCGGCTCGCAAGCTCGCCGAAGCGTCATTTGATGACAATTTAGATTTGGACGATATTGATAATCACCAAATAATTATTGTCTTGTCGGCTCGCAAGCTCGCCGAAGCGTCATTTGATGACAATTAAGTTTTGGACGATATTGATAATTACCAAATAATTATTGTCTTGTCGGCGAGCTTGCGAGCCGAAGTGGCATTGGACGTTATTCAATGACAATTAAGATTTGGACGATATTAATAATTACCAAATAAATATTGTCTTATCGGCATTGGACGTTATTCAATGACAATTAAGATTTGGACGATGTTGATAATTACCAAATAAATATTGTCTTTTCGGCTCGCAAGCTCGCCGAAGCGTTATTGAACGTTATCCAATGAAAATTTAGATTTGGACGATGTTGATAATTACCAAATAAATATTGTCTTTTCGGCTCGCAAGCTCGCCGAAGCGTCATTTAATGACAATTAAGATTTGGACGATATTAATAATTACCAAATAATTATTGTCTTTTCGGTTCGCAAGCTCGCCGAAGCGTTATTTAATGAAACTAAAATTTGGACGATATTGATAATTACCAAATAATTATTGTCTTTTCGGCTCGCAAGCTCGCCGAAGCGTCATTTGATAACAATTAAGTTTTGGACGATATTGATAATTACCAAATAATTATTGTCTTTTCGGCTCGCAAGCTCGCCGAAGCGTTATTGGACGTTATTCAATGACAATTAAGATTTGGACGATATTAATAATTACCAAATAAATATTGTCTTTTCGGCTCGCAAGCTCGCCGAAGCGGCACTGGACGTTATTCAATGACAATTAAGATTTGGACGATATTAATAATTACCAAATAAATATTGTCTTTTCGGTTCGCAAGCTCGCCGAAGCGTTATTGAACGTTATCCAATGAAAATTTAGATTTGGACGATATTGATAATTACCAAATAATATATTGTCTTTTCGGCTCGCAAGCTCGCGAAGCGTCATTAAACGTCATTTAATGAAAATTAAGATTTGGACGATATTGATAATTACCAAATAATATATTGTCTTGTCGGCTCGCAAGCTCGCCGAAGCGGCATTGGACGTCATTTGATGACAATTAAGATTTGGACGATTACCAAATAAATATTGTCTTGTCAACTCACAAGAGTTATTTAATTAATATTTTCCGAAGCAGTAAATAATCATATTTTCGATAAAAAATGATTATTTAATTAATTTAATAAGCAATATATATTACATAACAATGATATTGTTACCGGATGATTGTTTGTATCATATATTGTCGTTTTGTGAATACGATGACATTGTAACATCATTAATATCATTAAATAAATATCCATCATGTAAATTAAATAACAGATTCATTATTGAAGTAACAAATTGTATATTGAAAACATATCCGGAAATATCAATTGTGAATGAAATGGCGAAATTGCTAATTAATGAATATATTTTTATGAAACTTACAAATTTAACAATAACATTGTGTTGTGTAAATAATGATATTGTTAAAGTAATAAATAATAATTATAATGTTTTAGCTATACATGAAATTATTGAGAATGAATCTTCATGTAGTACACTGGTAATATCTAATATTAGGAGTATAATTTTACACCATGATCAAGTATATAATGTGGTCATAAAAACATACAACATATCATTATTTGATTATAATTTATACAAACGATATTCATATTATCTGGATACATGGACTACTGATTATGATTATGATTATTATTTGCATAAATATATCAAAGACAACATTAATGTTAATAAAATATCAAAAAAAACTATCATTAAATTAATGTATAAATGTTTTAGTATTATCCATAATGCATGTTGTTTAATACACGAATCAGCAAATTTAAAACGTTGTGGATACGATGTTGATACATGCCATGATTATATTGATAATATTGAAGACAATATACTTATAGACAAATACAATTTATATGATATGATAAGACAAACATGTGTATATTTATATGGTCAGCAAATAATATATTATCTAGATTATTATATTCAAAAATACACCAAATTACCAATAATTAAGAAAAACAAATTAACAAATGAGATTAATAAATTAAGACATTGTGATGAATGTGATACTTTTTATGTAAATAATAATATGGCATACAACAAGAGACTTAAAAAAATTAACATTTTGAGAAAAAACTTTAAACATTGTCGTGATTTTGACATTTTTAAGAAAATGTATTTGAGTGGTAATATTGATTATCATTTAAATAATAACATTAAGAATAAATATAGTCGTAAACCAAAATATTCCAAGAAAAATAAGAAAAAAGTAATTAATTATTATTTCAATTATGATTAAATGAACTTAATACTTAATTTCATTAACAGTTCTGATAATTATATGGAACTACAAGAACCATCGATACATGCATTGAAAAATCTAACAAGCATTAATTCAAGTAACAATGTTAATTGGAATTTTTATTGTGTTGGTAAAAATTGTTCTAAAAAATGTAAACACGATTTGTATATAACATTAGACTCTTGTAAATTATGGCAAAATTTAGTTAAATATAATGGTACAAATAATCATGTATTTATTTTTTATGATTCTGATGAAAGTGATAATTTAGTGGATGAAATCAAAAACACAGAACAAAAATGCATAAAAATAATAAAAGTAATTAAGTATAAACTACGAATTTATGAATAGGATATTGTTTAAGAATAAGAAAATATATCATATATAACATGGAACAATTAATACAAAGAGAGCTTTATCATACTAACGAACATATCGATGATGATAAATATATTAGTGATGATATGCAACATTTAACACAAAGAGAATTTGACCATGCGAATGAATATAATAATTATGAAAAAATATTAGTGTGTGAATTTAAATCATTATCAAATAATATATCGTTGACAAATTCAAACACAATAAATGAATTAGTTTCTCCTAACAACATTGTTATCGACAGAGAAGATATAATTATTGAATATAATTATCCACTTTCATCTTCTTTTAAGTTTGTTGAAAAAGCACCAAATGGTAAAAATTTTACTGAATGTGATTTGATAAAAACAATAATGGAAAGATATAATTATATATATTCTGAAGAAGAAAAAACAACAACCATTCCAATTGGTTCTATTCCAAATTCTTGGAATAGAAACACAACAAACGGTACATATGGCATTTGGGGTCATCATATAACGGATTTATGTTTACATTCTATTTATTATGATGAAAAATTAGATATTTACTACTTAGGTATTGACAGTTAATAAATTAATTTATGACTTGAATTTTTCTATTTTATTTCCATACTTTTTAGACAATTGTTTTGCTATTTTTGCACATTCTTTTTCTGATTCACCTTGAATCTCAGCATAAAAATTACCATTATCGTCTCTATTAAAATGTACTGGTACATTTTCATCATATTTACTTTTTGTTTTACAAAGTCTCCTTTTAACGTCAAGAATTAATTTGTTGTTTCGTGATCTTTTATATTTTTTTGCATCAACATTATCCAATAAAATGTCTGATATCATATTGGTTATACCTTGATTATTATGAAATGGATTTGCATTTGGATTAGACATACATTCGAAAAAATTAATATTATCATTTATAGTTTTTGAATATTTATTATACAAATCAATATTACCACCATACATTGACAATGACGTTTTTTTAAACACTTCATGGCCAATATCATTAATACGTTTAATATCGTCGGGTGTTAATTTTGCCAATGTACCTGGATGTTTTAATTCTAAGTCATAAAGCGGCGTTCTTGATCTACTCATCATTGTTAATGTACTTTTTGTATTTATTCAAGTTAAATAATTTCAATTTTTTATTGAAAAAAAATGAAATTACAACAGTCATATAATAAATTAATTGTTATGTATCAAAAATCATGTTGTCATATGATGAAATAGTTAAATTGTTAATATGTAAAGGATGCATAGGAAGCAACAATGTTTATGAATTCATAACCAAAAATGATATGAATGAATTGATAATTAACAATGGTGAATTGGTTATTTCATATACTAATAATTGTGTGATAATTAAAACGCAAAATAATGAGAGAATTGTTGCAACACCAATTAAATTATATGAAAAATATGACATTAATAATCAATCATATTCTAAATTAAAATTTTTATTGCTAAAAACGGCAATAATTAATATATATCGTCAAAATAGTGATTTTACCTGTCAGATTAGTGAAAAAAGTGTTATTAATAATATTAATTTTAATAATATTGACAATGCATTATCAGGTGATTATAACGATTTATTGAAATTATTTAATTTCAATAGACTCGAACATAAGTATGATACATTGAAAGGAAAAGCACTTGATAAACTATGTAACAAATTAAATATTATTGATCAATCGACAATATGGCGAGATACGCAAATTGAAAGATATTTATATGATAAATATATTCATAATACAAATGAACCTCATTTGATGAGTAATTATTTAGTTAATAATTTTAAGTATTTTACAGATGGAAAAGTAGAAATTATTTGTATGTTATCTGTTGCATGCATTTACATGTCTAAAAATAAATACATAATAATCGGAGTTATTAGTGGAAGTTTAATAATTTTATCAAAAATATTATTTTTTACAAACGAAAATGGTAATACAGACAATTTAGATTTTAGTAAATGTAACACGGGTTATGATGTATATGATTTGTTGTGTAATACTGTTATGGAATAATAAATACACATATATTGATATTTTAGGAAAGATAAAAACTAAGTATAATTAAATATCATTATGAAGACTATATTAATAATTTATAATCATTAGTTAATTTGATATCGTCATTATGCAGACTATAATGTCAATTTACAAATAATTACTAATTTGATATCGTCATTATGCAGACTATAATGTCAATTTACAAATAATTACTAATTTGATATCGTCATTATGCAGACTATAATGTCAATTCACAAATAATTACTAATTTGATATCGTCATTATGCAGACTATATTAATAATTTATGAGCATCAGTTAATTTGATATCGTTATTATGCAGACTATATTAATAATTTATGAGCATCAGTTAATTTGATATCGTCATTATGCAGACTATATTAATAATTTATGAGCATCAGTTAATTTGATATCGTCATTATGCAGACTATATTAATGATTTATGAACATTCATGAACATTTATGAACATTTATGAACATTAGTTAATTTAATATCGTCATTATACAGACTATATTAATAATTTATGAACATTTATGAAAATTTATGAACATTTGTGAACATTTATGAACATTTATTAACATTTATGAACATTCATGAACATCAGTTAATTTAATATCGTCATTATGCAGACTATATTAATAATTTATGAACATTTATGAACATTCATAAACATCAGTTAATTTAATATCGTCATTATGCAGACCATATTAATAATTTATGAACATTTATGAACATTCATGAACATCAGTTAATTTAATATCGTCATTATGCAGACTATATTAATAATTTATGAACATTTATGAACATTTATGAACATTTACGAACATTTATGAACATTCATGAACATTTGTGAACATCAGTTAATTTGATATCGTCATTATGCAGACTATATCAATGATTTACGAACATTCGTGAACATTTATGAACATTTATGAACATTTATGAACATTCATGAACATTAGTTAATTTGATATCGTCATTATACAGACTATATCAATGATTTATGAACATTCATGAACATTTTGAACATCCATGAACATTCATAAATATTCATGAACATCATTTAATTTAATATCGTCATTATGCAGACTATATCAATGATTCATAAATATTCATGAACATCATTTAATTTAATATCGTCATTACGAAGACTATATTAATAATTTATAAACATTCATGAACATTTATGAACATAAGTTAATTTAATATCGTCATTATAAAGACTATATTAATAATTTATTAACATTCATGAACATTCATGAACATTCATGAACATTTATGAACATTCATAAACATTTATGAACATAAGTTAATTTAACATCGCCATTATACAGACTATATTAATAATTTATGAACATTCATGAACATTCATGAACATTTATGAACATTCATGAACATTCATGAACATTCATGAACATCAGTTAATTTAATATCGTCATTATACAGACTATATTGATGATTTATGAACATTTATGAACATTTATGAACATTTATGAATATCAGTTAATTTAATATCGTCATTATGCATACTGTATTAATAATTTATGAACATAAGTTAATTTAATATCGTCATCATACAGACTATATTAATGATTTATGAGCATTTATGAACATCAGTTAATTTAATATCGTCATTATGCAGACTATATTAATAATTTATAAACATTAGTTAATTTAATATCGTCATTATGCAGACTATATTAATGATTTATGATCATTTGCGATTTAATATCGTCATTATGCAGACTATATTAATGATTTATGATCATTTGCGATTTAATATCGTCATTATACAGACTATATTAATAATTTATTAATATTTGTAATATCCACATTAATTTATTAATAATCATGGATATTTAATGGTATCCAATAAATAAAATATTCAATATATTTCACTAACATACATAATTTCTTTACACATGTTAATTACTTTGTGTAATTTGTCACTGTCAGTAAACAACGATCTATAAATGTAGTCATCATCCTTAATTGGTTTATGTTCAATAAAATGCATAACTATCATTTTTAATATGTTTACTGAAATCATTTTGCCAGATATATTTTTCTTAAAAATATCATCATGATTGTTATAAATTTTGATATCACATTCATTAATACTATTAATAATTTCAATACAGGTGTTTATTATATTTTGTGAAACATTATTATTATTTGCAAATTCATTCAAATATTTAATTAAATCTTCCATTAAGTTGTCTAATTTAACATCAATAATAATTTCACTTGTATGAAATCTAACACATATTTTTGGTCTGGCAATGTAATAATCATCTTTATTGAAATGTTTGCTTACTAAATGTGATTTAGTAATATAAAATTCGAAAATGACAAAATCTTTGTAATAAAAATTATTTTTATTATACACATGTACCACACTATAGTCATTAATATTGATTTGATTACTAAAGTTAAATCCTAATTTGTCAATTGGTATTCTCATTTTTTTTATTTTGTAATCAGTTACTTCGATTCGGTTCTTGTTTTCATGTATTTTCTTTACAAATAAAAATGTATTACGTTCACTGAAATATTTTTCCATATTCACATCAGGATGTAAAACATATTTCATATATACATGATTACTAAGTTGAATCATATGCATATTATACACATGATTTAATGTATATGACAATGAGTTATTAATATCGTTATTATCACTGAAATTATGTTTTCTATTTATTAAATTATCATAATAACATTTATCATTGTATGATTTCTGTATATACTTTTTAGTTGATAATGGATCGTATATTTTTCGCATAATATTTAACAGTTCACTCATAGATTTGTTAACGGCAACTAATTTATATGTTGGATGATATTTTAATTTATCTTGTTTTAGTAAACTTATAGCTTCTTCATGATTCATGTCGTCAAATTCAATTAAATTATACATTTCCACATCACTTTCAATAATTTCTTTCTGATTGAAAAATAATTGTACATATTGTGACCTAATTTGTGTGTTTATTGACATTGATAATCCACAAATATATTTTGTATCATCAATTAAATTTTTATTAAATCGTTGTTTTAGCAACGATGTGCATATTTTGTATAATTCATCTTGAATATTATTAATATCGATATTAATTGATGAACATAAATCTTGTCTTAATAACATATTGTAGATACTTGAATATAAATTACATAATGTTCTAAAATATGTGGACACATAGTGTCTATTGTTAAATATATATTTATCTTGATAATATTCAGTTTCAAGAATATGAAATTTAGTATAATATGTTAACTCAACCATATTAAACATATCTAACAATTCAATATCACCAACATACAACAATATCGTCAGTGCATTTAATGTCATTGAAAAATCAACAAGATATTTAGATGTTGTATGACATTTTGGTCTATTAATTTTAGAATCATATTGTGTTTTGCCTGTGTAATTTGATAAATATGTGAATAAATGTTGTAAATTGCCACGATCTTTTTTGTTTGTTTGTTTATTAATCAAATTCATTATCAAGAAGTTAGAAACAAGTAATACAAAATCATTTTGTGATGTTATCCTATACACAAAATAATATTTGAAATACAAATCAAGCATATATTCACAATATAAGCTCGCGTAATCATAATTAATTTTATTTATTTCTTGTGGTGTATCTCTATGAAATTGTAGTAATATTTCATACATTATTAAATGAAACATTCCAGCTTCACGGTATTTATTGCATGGTAATTCATTCAATTGATCACATATATTCTTAAATGCTTTCATTACGTCCTTCATGACACTACGTGTATACTTACTATATGCTTTATCTAAATCACTGTCATTTCTTTTGTCAATATTTTTATTGTTCTTTTTGTTATTCTTTTTATTTTTCTTTTTATTTGTGTTAACATCAGTATTTTCAGATGATGATTCAATGTCATCCTCAAATGGTTTATCATCAATATCAAATATATCTAGTAATGCTAAATATTGATTGTATGTTTTTGTTAATTTAGTTTTATTCGTTATCCTTGATGAATATTTGTTGTTAAATTTTGTTTCTCCAAAAGTAACAAATGATATAGAATGATGATGATTATATTTCATATCTTTATTGATGACTATATTTGCATTGATGTTTTTAAATGATTTTTGATAATATATATTCATACCATTACCACCATATTGTGATTCTGATGTTATATTATAATTTCCATTTATTGTAAATGTATTAAAATCACCAACGATAACAATCGGCATATTAATTTTATCAACAATCGTGTTTATTATATAGTCAAATTCACTTTGCATCAATGATTTATAATAATTATCAATTAACAACAATCTTAATTTCAGGTGAATAATAACAAATGATGAATTGATTTCAAATACTTGTATTCTGTTAGCAAATATATTATTTTCGTTTTCATTTATGTCAATTAATTTATGATCGGATTTAATTAATGCAACATTAAAAATACCACGCAATAATACATCATGATATGTTATGTGATGTGTGGCGCAGTTATTTGATATATTTTCTATTAAATCAGATATAAATTTACTCAAATCTGTAACATTAATATTGTTTATTTCTTTGAGTTGTTCAATTGTTAAATATTTGTTATAATATGATTGAATATATATTTTATGTG
>Ga0255138_1000096_pt1 | contig 24410 bp, 20 predicted proteins | sample Law_Colum_RepA_8_FD_188545 | JGI IMG/M metagenome (GOLD analysis project Ga0255138, IMG submission 188545) | Freshwater microbial communities from St. Lawrence River, New York, United States - Law_Colum_RepA_8d | ecosystem: Environmental > Aquatic > Freshwater > River | place: USA: New York... | reverse complement strand
TTGCCTCTATTTCCGCACCCGCCGCCACAACCTCCACCGCAGCCGCCGCCACAGCCTCCGCCACAGCCTCCGCCGCAGCCTCCTCCGCAACCTCCGCCACATCCACCACAACCACCGCCAAAACATCCTCCGCACCCGCCTCCAAAACACCCACCACATCCACCACCCCAAGCTCCCCAACCAAGTGGGTTATTGTACATCCAGGCCGTATTGTAGAAAGATCCCCATGGACCACATCCCCAACCATTCCAACACCCTCCCGTGTAATAATTAAATGGTGAACACATGTTATATTATAATTTGTCAAAAAGAAAAATTTATGGTCAAGAATTAAAAAACATATTTATATAACAATAAATATCTATTAATGGTCTGAATGCACGAGTAACATAACATGTTTGTTTGCATCCACCACATCTATCTGTAACAATAACAGCTTCTTCAGGTGTGCTGAGAACTTCGCGAGCGTTACGCGATTTTGTCGATAATTGACTCGATAAGTCAGAATGGCTACGATGATCACTCATATTATAATTAATATAAATAAAAATTTTATTATACGGGAAATATTTTTATTCTCTAGTTTTTTTCTTATTTTCTAAAACATATGGTTTTACGAGTTTTTTCATATAATTATCGTATTTTTTCCCTGATAATTCTAGTGATTTTTTAATTATATCTTGTGCATTATTTTCTTTATTCAAAAATGTTTCAATCCAATATTTAGATGCTGATTTTTGGATGTTTATATAATTATGATATTCGTCACCAAAGTAATTTCTCCCGTTTATAAATGACATCATTTTATTTATATACATTTGGTTTAAATTCGATAATTCAACATTACTTGTCAATATTGATGTCATCAGTTCATTATTTCTCAATATATTATAGTCCCTAAATATATCATTCAAGTATATATTCTTATTGTCCATTTCTCTTATTAATTGTTCTAATTTTTTGACATCATTCTGTTTATAATTCTTGCAAACAATAAATTTATCAACTTCTGATAATCTGGATGTCAATGGTTTCATTAAGTATACTTCATCGTAAAATTCACACAATATATTTATCATCTTGCATGTGCAATGTGTAAACATATCATACATTTTTATAACACCATTACCATCCTTTTTCTGTAATTTAATCATCATCAATATTCCAACAATTATATTATAATATGATTCTTGTTCCATCGTGCTATTGCTTAAACCCTCGTTTATATTTGTTAGTCTAGCATCAACATTTATTATACCTGGATCAATTGATATAAAATCCAATGAATTTGCACCAATTTGTTTAACCAATAAATCTACATTTTTTAATGAGAAAATATCAGAATCTTTGGGATAACTAATATTTGTCATTTTGTTATTCAGTACAGCATCATTCGTTTGCAAATAATATTTGTCAGATTTACTACCATGAAACATTTTTCTATACAACATCATAGCCAACGATGTATTATTGCACATGTAACCAAAATGACCCGATGATATTTGGGATTTATTCACATCAGAATATACCAATATTTCCCACATCTTAAAAAATTCAATTGATAATATAATATCATCTAAATTAAATAATTTAGTGGTATATGTTTGAATATCATCATCGTAATTATCTATAGTTATTTCATATGGTGGTACAACATAATAAACTTTTTTACCTTGTATTTTTGAAAATATAACATCTTTTTCTTTTATCAAATGAGTATATTGGTGATGACCCAATGAAGCTTTTGGGTATTCGATCGATTGACTATACAATACATTTGGTGATTTATCTAATAAATCGTTTTCGCCCGAATTAATTTTATAAATTCTCGGTAAATTAATATCTTCCATTATAAATGTAGACAAAATAATTATTAGTCAATAATAATCAATTTTTTTAATATATGAATGCATTAGAAATCAGCAATGCACGCAAGTTATCAAATCATACTACACAAATAACACAAATAAATTATGATGATATATTATCATTTATACCCGATATAATAACTGATCGTCTAATGGAAAAAAATGATAATAATACTATTTAGATTAATTAATATATCTATCAATAATAATATATATGGCAGAACAGGTAATTAATAATCTAGATAAAGATGTAGTAAGTAGTATTGCAAAATTGTATGAATCACGAAAGAAATATAAGACAATGCCTGAATTTGAATTCATATTCAAAGACGATGAATACAAATACATTGGTCAAAAAAATCACATTGATTTGTTAAGATACATGAAATTATTAAGTGACCATAAAAAATTAGAATTAGTATCATCTCAGTGTACTCTTGATGCTTTTTATTCTTACGAACAAGGCAAATCTTTGCGTGCTACCATACATAGTGGTAATGATAATGTAAATATTGATACAATCATCCAAAAGTTATCGCAATGGAAAAACAAGAATATATTACAATTTAAATATATTCTGTATGAAATTAGAGAATCTTTAGATCCTAAAAAATATGAATTAATTGAAAAAGTTAAAGACAAGGAGAATGCCATTGAATTTAATAATTTTGACGTTAAAGTTAGATTAGCTGAAGAAATAGATTTGATGAATAAAAAGGCCATCGACAATATGATTAAAAATTATATTGAACCAGATCTTGTCAATCCAAAATCTGGTAATTATAAAAAAGTAAATTATAGATTCAAGGAAAGAACCTCACTTTACATATTAAAAACGTCAGATAAAGACTATATCAAAATAGATTTAACAACAGTTAGATCAACATATGATATACAAGATATAAACAAGGCTACAATCACATATGAATTAGAAATTGAAACGATGGGAAATCCACCTGATGCTTTAAATGTTATGTATGAATATACTGCAAAATTATTGAAAATAATACAACAAAGTAATTATATTATTTCAAACAAGGTATCTAACAATGTTTTAAATTATTATAGAACATTATTAACTGTTAATATTAATAAAAAAAATTTAGTTACTCGTAATCCAATATCATTAGAAGTAATTCATATATCGTCTTTGAGTGATAATTATGCAGTTACTGATAAAGCTGATGGAGAAAGATATTTCTTAATCATATATGATGCATGTGTGTATTTAATTGACACAAATTTACATGTTAAAGACACTGGTATCGTCTTGAGTGATAAATTAGCCAAAAAATATAATGGAACAATATTTGATACAGAATATATATTCTTACCAGATTACAACAGACATTTAGTTATGGTGTTTGATTGTTTAATAGTAGGGGAATCTGACATGAGACGCAATCCTAATTTATTATTAAGAGTCGCAGAAGCAGATAAAGTTATTAAAGAATGTTTTGTTTTTGGCAAACAGAAAAATTATGAATTTAAGAATATACCAAACATGGGAGAATTTAATTTGGATAAACTAGTCGAATTTCATGAAACAGAACTCAAAAATCATATGAATACATTAAATCATGATATTAAATTAGAAACAAAATATCCTTTAATCAGAAGAAAATATTTTATTCCATCATTAGGAGCTAAAAGATGGGAAATATTCAGATATACTTCATCTTTATGGTTAAAATATAAAAATGACAAGGAAATGAATTATCCATATTTACTAGATGGATTAATATATCATCCTTTAGAACAAACATATGAAGTAAATAAAGAATTATCTAAATATCCTGAATATAAATGGAAACCTCAAGATAAAAATTCACTTGATTTTTATGTTACTTTCAGAAAAGACAGTAAAACAAATAATCCATATATAGTCTATGACAATTCATTCCAATACGGTTTTGAATATGATCCAGATGAACAAGAATCTAATAATTACAATAAAAATAAACCGTATCGTATATGTAATTTACATGTTGGTGCTATTGTTGACAGACAAGAAAAACCTGTACTTTTTAATCCGGAACAAGAATTACACGAAGCATACTTATATTTAAAAGATGGAGAAACAAGAGATATTGATGGTAATATAATTGAAGATAAAACAGTTGTTGAATTTTATTATGACAATAATCAAGAAATTGAACCAAAAATGAGATGGGTTCCCATGAGAACAAGATATGAAAAAACAGAGTCAGTAAAAAGATTTGGTATAAAATATGGTAATAATATTGACACTGCAAATAAAACATGGAATTCAATGTATAATCCCATAACAATTGAAGATTTTATTGATTTAAGTAATGTCAATGGAAAATATGATAAAACAATGAATGATTTAAAGAAACGTGTGAGTCATGCACAAATTGTTGCAATTAATAAAGAAAATAAATATTATCAGGAAAGAAAAAGATACATTGCTACTTCCATGAAAAAGTTCCATAACTTCTTGAAAGATATTATTATAGTCACATATTGCCACCCAACATATAATAATAATAAACAATTATCAATGTTAGATATGGGTTGTGGTGAAGGTGGTGATCTTATGAAATATTTCACTGCTAAAATAGCATTATATGTTGGGTTTGATATAAGTTATAATGATATTCATGCACCACAAAACGGAGCATTAAGTAGATATGATAAGTTTAGAAAACAGTTTCCTAATTTCCCCAAATGTCACTTCATTGTGGCAGATATGTGTTCTATATTAGATTATGTCAATCAAAATAAAGCATTAAGTGGTATGGGAGAAGATAATAAGAAATTAATTGAAAGATTTTTTGCATATGATTTGTCAAAAGACAAACAAAAAATGTCATTTGATAGAATGACATGTCAATTTGCATTACATTTTTCATTAAAAAATAGTTTGACATTTGCAAATGTTAAACAAAATATAAAAAATAATTTGAGAGATGGTGGATATTTTACATGCACTACATTTGATGCCAAGATTATAATTGGATTATTAAAAGATAAAGATAGTTTTACAGTTACTTATACTGATGATAAAGGTATTCAAAGGAAATTGTATGAAATTGTTAAAAAATATAATGACAGTGAAATAGAAACACAAATTGGCACTGGATTACCAATTGATGTATTTATGACATGGATTAATGCTGATGATAATTATTTCACTGAATATTTAGTTGATGTTGATTTTTTAGTTAAGGAATTAGAAAAAGACGCAGATTTAGAATTAGTTGATACTGATTTATTCATTAATCAACATGAAATATTAAAAGACTTTTTTGTTAATGGTGTTCAATATATAAATGAACCCAAAACAAAAAAAACATTAACCGATGTTTCACAGTTTTATGAAATTAATGATATGAACAATGCATCATTGATGTATAGTAAATTATCAAGATATTATGTTTTTAGAAAAAAGTCCACAAATAAGAAACAAACTGGCTCATCATATGGAAATTCTGGTGAATATTCATTAGATAATGTGAACAAATTTAAGATTCCAAATATGTCGAAATATAATGCAAATTATTCATTTGTAAATTCTATACATCATATTTTACAATCACATCAATTAATATCAAAAACAACAACAGCAACTGATATGTGCAACGAATTAGGTATAAGAGCTGTTCCTGATATTGATATTGATGATAATTATATTAAAGAATTTGGTAAACAATTAGTTATAACACATACAATTAAAAATAAAGACATGAAAGTGTTAAATGGTGTTAATTTTCATGTTGCTAAAAGAAATATACATGATGATTATTATATTAATCATATAATAAGTAATAAAAATAAACAAAACATTATATTAATGAATGAAGGTACGTCATATAAACCTTTATATTATAATAATGATAAAGCCTTTTATGGAGTACATAAAAATGATGATATTATTCTTGAGAAACTGGGACAAATCTACTGATGATTTCTTCTGAAAATTTAACAACCTTTTTATGATTTCCATCCATAATACTATTCATGAAATCAAATCTTTTGTTTTCATCATTAAATAATTTATTTGATGAAATTATTTTCTCAAGAATTTCTACATCAGAAGCAACAATATTTTCTTTATTTCTAAAATGTTCAATAACTTGTTGCATCATTTTAATATATCCCATATGAATATTTTTTGCTATTTCTTTTGTAGATGAATTATTAAACATTAACTTGATAATATCATTGGTACATCCTGAAATAATGTTGTAATTAATGATTCTATTAGAAAATAACATTCCCATCATATTCATGAAACATTTAAATCCGTCAATACGATATTGATTAGTATTGTCTAATGGTTCTTTACCACTTATGTATTTCTTAAACACCGAACAACAACAGGAAACAAAGACTTTCCTGAAAAACACTTCTTTTTCTTTAGTGACTCCATCAATTTCTTCATTTAATATTAATTTTCTCTGGAATTTATCCACAATGACGATATAAGCATCAGATAATGATGTTTTAACTCTATCAAGTGATTTTGCATGTTGAACATCAGTCATAAATTTATTAATTAATTCATTTGCCAATGTTATGAAACATAATTCTGATCTATAATTTTCTTGACCCAATAGATGTAACATATGGTCAACATTTTCATTATTAACTTTATTTAGTATATCTCTGATATGATTAATGAAATATACATGATTAGGATCTTGAACCAATCCTCCCTTTCCATCAGTAATGGGATTTATATATGAATCAATTACTAATTTCACTTCTTCAATATAGTCTGATCTTATTTCATTTGGAAGAGGTTTGGTTTTACATAATTCTTCTAATTCATTTGGTAAATGAGTATTACCGGCTTGGGCTGCAAAGAATTCTTCACAAGAATATCGAGCAATTATTGAATCAGTCATTTACTGTATAATACCAATTAAGTCTTTAAGGGTTTTATTTTCATTTTTTTGTACAAACTAAGATTATTTTTATACATGTTTTTCATTGAACATAATTCATCATTTAATAAATTAATTCGCTTGTTTATACTATTTTCTTTATCTTGTATAGCATCATGCACACGATTTATATTTTTCATATGGAGATCTAATGATATTTCTGAACTATTCATATATTTATGTTATTAAAAAAATGATATTATAAAAATGTATAGTAATAACATGTTTAATATAACAAATATGCCTAAAATATTGTCTCTTGGAAATGAGACACCATTAAATTTGTCATTTAATAATGACTTTTTGAAACTATTAAATAGTAATACAAGGGCTATTTGGCAACAAGATGATAAGGTTAATGAATGCAATAAATGCAAATGTTCATTTTCCATGATGACCAGGAGACATCATTGTCGATCATGTGGTCATATATTTTGTCATAATTGTTCGAGCAAGAAAAAAAAATTACCAAAGACAATAATTAATATTCCTAGACAGAATAGCAATGGAGTGATAAAAGAATATTATGATACTTGTATTAGTAAATTAGCATATAGTCATGATACAGGAAATAGAGTATGTGATAGATGTTATGATACCATTGATTTGTATGATAAAGTTTCTGTGTATTTTGATATATTAAAATTTTTGACTATAAAAGATGTAATATCGTTGTTGATGACATCTAAAAGTTGTTATATGGTGTCGCAATTTTATGTGCATACATTTAAAAATATTCAACACAAATTGTTAATGCAGAAAATGTCAACATATGAAGTAAATATATTAAGATTAAACTCACAATATATTAATGGACATAATCGATTGATGAGTCAATATATAAGATGTTTTAATTCGATTGAGTTTTTAAATAATCCTAAATGTTCATGCAAGAATTTATATTGTTCATACAAATGTTATGGAAAGTTGGTGACTGAGGATGTTATACAATTGTTGTATGAATGTAATATCAACTCGACAATGGATCCTGATGTTAATTTAAATGAAGATGTTAAAAAATATTTGCTGGAATGTATTGAAAATATTTCTGATGAAGAATTATTGTTGTATTCAAATATATTTGCAAAAATAGTTAGTCGAATTAAAGAAAAAGACATTGTATTAGATTATGTTGTCGATAAAGCAATACGTAACAATACTTTTTTGTATAGCGTGTTTTGGGAATTAGAAAGAATGAGATCAGAAAATAATTTATCAATAAGTCAATTATTTACTGATAATATTAAGAATAGAAATAATAATGAAACAAATTTACTGTTGGGAAACATTATGGAATTATATACTGATTTTGATAGAATTGAATCACGTGAAAATAAGATAGACTATATTAAATCCTTATTTAGGAATAGGGAATTAAATATAGTCCCGTTTGGTATTAAAAGTATAAATATTGAGATTGGCGGAATTACAACATTATCGAGTAAATCAAAACCGACGATATTACCACTTAAATGTATTGATAAAAATAATAATTTATACATTAAAAAATTATTGTATAAAAATGATAATATTATTAAAGATCATGTTATATGTAAAATAATTAGATTGATGATATATTTTTTAAAAAAAGAAAATATTATTGATATTGATATAATAACATACTCAGTCCTTGCGATAACAAATAAATCAGGATTTATTGAAATGATACATGACTCAATAACATTGCATGATATTATCCATAACAAAAAAGCATCAATAGTAAATTATATATTTGATAATAATACAAATGAAATAACATCATTGACAAGACATAGATATATGATAAGCTTGGCTTTTTATTCAGTAATAACATATTTACTGGGAATAGGTGATAGACATTTAGAAAATATTATGATTCATAAATCTGGGAGTATATTTCATATTGATTATGGATATATACTGGGAGATGATCCTAAATTTGTATCATCAGCAATTAAAATTAATCAAGACATGATGGATGCATTGGGATCTAGAGACGGTGAAGCATATAAGAATTTTATACCAAAATGTTCACAAATATACAATGCATTGAGAAAACATGCGGGAATTATATCAACAATGTGTAAATTGTTGTCAGATGATAAAGATATTGGATTTGAAGACAAAATAATTACGGAAATCTTAAAAAGATTTGATCCAAGTGAAAAAGACATTATGGCAGATGTTCATATTGGTAATTTGGTAAATTCTAGTTGTGAATCATATAAATCAAGCGTTAATGATACTTTACATGCATTAGCTAAAAAATGGTGGTTTTAATTTATTTTTTTGTTGTTTTTACCAAAACATTTTTAATTGTTATGAATCTTCCATCAGATGTCTCAATATCAACAACATCATCATTATTTATAATTAATTTATTATTAGTATCTTCGGCCGGCATGATGATATCGTTATATGATATTAAATGATCTCTTGTTAGATGTAATGGAGAAGAGACATTGTCGTTGAATTCAATCCATTCTGAATTTTGGTTGTTTTTATGGACAATGGTGGCATCTTCGGGTAACTCAATATTTTTGATAGAATTATAAGCAAAACATGGAACAATTGGGGTTAATGATGGTCCAAATTCGGCAATGTAGATATTATTGCGTGTATTTACTCCCGATCTTGTTAAATTTGAATCTATTGTATTATCATTGTAGAATGATACACTTGTTGTTGTGTATGATCCTGGGACAAAAAATTTATCTGCATTGTTTGAAAATAAAGGAGTAACACCACCACTAATTTTTTTGAAAAAAATACAATTACCGTTATTGATGTTATAATTCAAGACAACTCCATAAGTACCACTTGCTAAAGGATTAGTTATTGTTGTAACTAGTGATGTATCACCTTTATAAATGTTAACACTTTGATCAAAATTATATACAACATTAACATATTGTCCACTAATAATAGAATTACGTATAGTTACTGTTAATGCAATTTCTGTGCTTGGTGCAATTAAATTAGTCCATTGCCATATTCCAGCTGAATTTAAAACACCATTAAATACATGAGTTTGTGATGTGGTATATTTTCCAGTCAATGCTAAGGATGCGTTTTCACCATTTCCATTCCAGAATTTAAATTGTTGCATGGATAATGATGTTATGGATGAAAATCCTGTTATAAACAAGTTATTGTTAAATGTAAATAATTCACCAGAAATTGTAGTTGGTGAAGAAACAATTGAAAACCATTGCCATACACCATTTGTGTTAATTTTCGATATTAATATTTTATTTAGTGCCAACGAATCACTATTAACATTTGCAGCGTCTGATAACGTTGTTCCACCACCAGAATTGTAAAATTGTGCTGTATTGAGATATTTACACGATACATAAAAATCAGTGATTGATGTGTTAGAAAATCCAATGGGTGCTCCACCATTAGTTGTTAATCCAATTTGAGCGACATAAGCACCCAATTCTGTTATGCCATTATTTTGAGGTATTTTGCAAACATATATACATCTCACAGTTGCAGGTGTTGTTAAGGGTCGCGATAATGTTTTATCAGCAGAGGATAAATTACCATCATAAAATCCAAGTTGTGTGCTAACATAAAATCCAGTGACATATACACTGTCAGACGATAAGTACATTTGTGATGTACTGTTAAAATTAGTATCGGCAATTCTCGTGGCCCATTGCCATGCAACTAAATTTGTTTTTGCAATTACAGCATCACCACCACCTGAATATGGAATATTTGATATTGCACCTGTATTTGTATTGTTATATAAAGTTGTCGTGTTATTTATTGATAATGATACATAAACATATCCATTATATAAATCCATTTGTAATATGGATGTTGTTGCTGCTGTTGGACTAGCTTTTGAACTAACTACAGATAACCATGTTCCGGTATCATCTAATTTTGCAACAAAAACTGAATCATTGATGGATAAACCAGATGGTGGATTAGCATAATTTCCACTACTTGCATTAGCAAATACAGGTGTTCCCCTAAATGTTCCACTCACATAAATATTTGTGCTGTCAGATTTAATAAAGCTAATTTGACAATTACCGGATGAACTAATTTTAGCATACCATTCGAAATCTCCTGTTGTATTATTGCATTTAATAAGAACAGTGTTAATTACAAATCCATCACGAGTTATTGAAAAATCAGGTATTCCAGTATTGTTACTATTATATAATCCAATATTCGCACTGAATCTACATGCTAAATATGTATGCGTTGTGTTTGAGTGTGTATAGTCTATGCTTAGATTTGCATTAGTATTAGTACCAGTCGTTTGCGATATCCGCGAAGCCCAATTCCAATTGTTGTTGGTCATTATATTTATGATTGAGAAAAAATCATAAATATAATGACCAACAACAATTGGAATTGGACCTCGCGGATATTATTAATTTAAACTCATAATCAATAAAAAAATTGATTAACCAAACATCTTAAAAATCACAGTTTATATTTACTATTACGCGACTATTGCCTTCTCTCCTCAAACATGTTGTCTTTTAAAAACGTTCGTCAGGCTGAAAACTATACAAGATATATATTAGGCTTGGAATCAACAAGTCAAAAACGTTCAAATATTACTGTATTAAATGATTATGGATTCAATGAAGATGAATATAAAAATGAAGAATATATGAGAACATTTATTAATTTGTCATCGACATTTACAATTGAAAATGATTCCATTGCAAGCACAGTCATTAATAATTGTAATACACAGACTATAATGTATATGATTGATTTTTTCAATAAGAATCACATGGATATTAACCATCCATACAAATGTGATGATAATATAGAAAATATGATCTTGTATGAAATTTGTCAAAAAGATGATAAACATTTATTAAAATACTTTTTTGAAAATGGTGGTATTGTGTATAATTATGACAAATTGGTGAATAAAATCAAGAAAAATGATAATATTACAAACAAATTATCAATTGTCAGGATGATTAATCACCGAAAACCACAAAATGTTTGTGTAATAAGTATTAATAAAATAAACAAATAATTATGATTTAGAAGTTGCAACTTCAATATCATTGACAATAATAAATCTTCCATCAACCGTATATATATCAACAACATCATCTTCATTTATCACAATATTATTAGAAACCTGATTGGCCAATAATAATTCATTATTAACTTTTACAACATGGTCTTTTGTTAAATAAAGACCATTAATATTTATCCAATGAGTATTTTTTACATTTTTTTTAATTATACTTGCATCTTTTGGTAAATTATATTTTATTAAATTAGATAATGCAAAACAAGGAGGTAGGGTTTCAAATGCAAACTTAAAATTATTAACAACGGCCATTGATTGTGTATCTGCACTCGCGTGTTTATAAAATTTAAGAAAAGATCCAGCTGGTAAATATAATCCTACACTGCCAGAAAGTGGCGTAGTAGTAGAATTTGTTAACCACGAAGAACTGTCATTAATATAAACTGCAAACCAATCAAATGTAGGACTTTGACCCGTGTATTGCCAATCAAAAGTAACAACCAAATCTTGAGGAATTTCTATAAAAATTAATCCATCGGTTCCACCACTAACAGGTGTGCTTGTTGATTCTAAATTTATTTGACTAGAATTCATCGTTATATTGATTCCAGTAGGTGGTTGGAATGTAGTCCAATTATCAACATCAAATATACCAGTAAATCCATTTGTAAATGAAGTCAATGTCATTGGTTTGTGTGTAAAATTAGTTATTAATGCAGTTGAAGGAATTGTGTTGTTGGTTCTTTTAAAGAACTTAAATATAGTACCAGATGTCAAATATAAACTAACTGATCCAGAAACTGGTGTAACAGTTGGTGACGTTATTCTATTTGTCAAAAAAACTAATGTTGAGTCAGTATAATATCCAAATGGATCAAGATTTCTTTGAGTGTCTGGTGTAAAAGACCAATCAAAAGTTATAACACAATTATATGGTATTGTTATATTCATATAAGTATCTGCATTTGGTGATGTTACATCAGAATCAAATTGAATAGATATAGGTGTAGTTATTATAGTCATTCCAGCACTTGGATATTGGATCCAATTTGGTATTGCAAACGCTCTATTAAATCCACTCGTCATACAATATATATCATTATGTGATAATAATTAAATCTGTGGATTATTAATAAAATAAATATGTCACCAAATCAAATTGTCCACCACCATATTGTCCTTGTTTTTTATTAAAATATAATCCAGCACCAATTATTATAACAATAACAGCAATAGCAATCCACAAGAAATTATCTGACAATATATTAGTTTGTGCTTTTTGTTTATCATTATCATTTAATGCTTGATCTTTAATTATTTCTCTGTTTTTATCACAAACTATATTGGTATAAATATAGTATGCAATTAATAATATTAATAATATTATATTCCAATGTATATCTACCTTTGTCGATATTAAAAATATGGCATAATATTTAACACTTGATAATAATGTATCATATATAGTCTCTTGTTCTGTTCGCATACTGTTTAAAATAATAAACAATGCAATAAATCCAACAATGTGTTGAATCATACGATTATCTTCAATAAAAGTTTGCATTTGCTTAGACAACAATTTAGAGTCTGTCAATATTAATACGACATATAACACAAAAATTGCATTTAATTTATTATAATTACATAATTCTAAAAGATTCATTTATATTATTACTTTTCACAATATAATGTATATTGAATGAACATACTCAAACAAAAATTATCGATTATATTAGATGATATTAAACCATATTATGATATATGTTATAATTATTGTGCCATTCAAGCAAAATCAATTAACACTATCACTTTGTATGATATATTAAAACCAAGATTTAGTATAGTCAGTATATCTTATACTAATTACACTAATTATTCTGTAAATGTTGTTTTAACCAATAAAATGTTGAAAGAAATAATATGTATTCGCACAGATAATGTAAAAAATATTGACAATCAAAAATATGGTAAATTTGAATTAATATGTGATGGCAATTCAATACCTTTCTGTTCCGATATGGCATTTCAATATGGTTTAATACATTACTGGGTCGTATTAAATATGGAATATATTCACAGTGTAATTATGCAATTCCAAGAAAAACGTATAATCACAAGAACATTATACAATATTCTTCTTGATAAAGATATTATTAATTCATTTGATAATATTGTCCCGATAAAAAGATTTGACAAACAAATGAATTTAATTACTGAAACGATGATATCTAAAGATAAATTATTAGATATTCAATGTAAGGGACCATATATATCAACATTTCAAAAAAATTTGGATAAAATAAATGATTATTATTGCGTTAACATGGCCAAAGAATATATATGTTATGAAAATATTGATGATAATATTAATACTTGGGTTTTGAGCGATATTGATAAATTAAATGATTATTTAGAAAAAGAACATTAAAACAATATTACTTTAATTTCACCACATAATGATTTTTATGGTTATATATTCATAATCTACCATGTTAATTTCACCACATTTAATGATATATCATCTATGTTAATTATCGTCATTATTATTGATATATACATGCTATTATTTTAAGACTTTTTTATAAATTAAACATTAATCATATTCTCAACAATATTATTTACTATCTCCATACCGAATATATGTTCATTGTTAAAAGTAACAATTGATACTAATGATGCTTGAGTATGGTCAATATTTTTATTATATTTTTGTGTTAATGGTATTAATGATTTCAACTTATTTACATTAACATTCATCCAGTCTAACACAGACTTTTTGTTTGTATTTTTTTGAACATTGTTAACGAATATTGAGTATATGAATACATTTCTATCATTTGGAATAATTAATTCATTTTCGGGAGTCAAAAGAACAACATCAAAATCATCCAAATATGTCAGATTATCTATTTTATCCAAACATACATGATTAATATCATTATTTTCTAAAACTGATTGTATTTGATTCATTACAATAAAGTTGTCATCTTTATCCATTCCACGGATGATTATAATTATTTTATCACTCGGATTAACGAAATCATGATATGCGGTATGATTAAAAAATAGAGATCGTGTTACCAACAAAGCATCATAATATTTATTTTCTTCATTAATGCATGCAAACACATCACCTACACTTAAACATTCTAATAATTTTAAAGCATTCCTATTTTCTAAGGTATATATATTCCATTGCATTTGCGTGTATTGATTATTGTCAAAATCAGTCGTATGACAACCACACATGTGTAATGAAACTGCTCTTGCAACATTTTCCAATTCCAATTTACTTATTATATTTTCATATTTTTCATTATACATGCTATGAATAATTCCACAACCCATTTCTCCATGAAATGGATAACCAATACAATTATCATTGTTATATTTAAACATATTAACGGTTGACATTTTACCAATGTCATGTAATAATCCAGTCAATGTAACTATAAACACGTCACCATCCGCGTTAATAGAATATAATGCACCATATATTGCAGCCATATGCAAATGAGCCAATAATGATTCATTGTGGAATTTACAACTATATGTTTCATTATGTTCATTAATTAAATTATGTGCATCTTGTGTTATTAACATGTCGAATATATCTTTGTATGATGTTTCTTTACCATAAACATTTGATTTAATGTTAAATAATTTACCAATTCTAATGAATATATTAACTAATTCATTTGATATATTAATATTGTCAAAAGGTGGTTGTATGTAATTCATAAATTCACATAAAAACATCATGACGAGTGATTCATCAGCATTATCATCAGTATATGATTGGTACAGATTAACAGCACATTGATGCATTTCAGGACATACTAAGGCAATAGTATTCATTTTATTACATATTTACATTGTAATCATCTTAAGGGTTTTATTTTCATTTTTTTATGAAAAAAAATTGAAATTAAATTAACAACAGACATATAACCAATATTATTAACAATGGATATTGTCGATAATCTGTATCATGTATGCAAATACAAAAATAAATATATACAATCACATATTAATAATGTTTCTCATATAACAACTATTAAAACAAATGAATTACTACAAATGCATATAATCAGTACAAATAAATCTTTGAAAGAGACAGTTTTTAGGAGTACATTGAAATATTTTATGCACAATAATAATTTTGCCATATACAATTCAAAATTCAATGATATCAAGATGATATATAATTTTAACATTAACAAATTCACAATTAACAAAATCATTATTAATGCATATACTTACAATAATCTGAGTTTTCTTAAACATTTACTTGAAAATACACACATTAATCAGGAAATGATTGACAAAGAAAATATGATTAAAAATGTTGGTCTTATGATGACAAAATATCCTATATTTAATTGGGATAAATATATCAATGATATGTTTATAGATTATAAGTCTTTTACAAATGAACCAAAAATTAATAAATATATAACTAGATTCTTAATAAAAAACAACACAAAAATTACCAATGAAAATTATAGTTATTATCTTCTCAAATGGTATTTAGGAGATTGTAATTATAATTTAAAATCGTTCAAGAAAATATTTAACATGTGTAAAATCAGTTTTATCACACCATGTAAAATATATGATAAAACTGATTTTATTAAATCATTAACATTTGATGAGTTAAAACAATTATTTGATACAGACGATGCAACCAAATATTTATCATATGAATTAATCAAATATTTGAAAGAAATAAACTTTCCGCTAACTAAATACAATATATTTGCCAAATGTATTAATGGATTAAAATATTTGTATGAACATTATGATTATAATTATGCTTTAACCAAATATAGATATATGTATATAGAAGGTGAATATACATTTGAGTATTTAGAATATCTTGAAGACATATCTGGATTAGATTTTATAAAAAAAATTATGGCTTATAATTTGTCAATGACTAAATATGTATTTGAAAAACATAATTATTATTATGATATTGATTGTTATGATTTTAATAATATTGATGTTATTAAATATTACATTGAAACAATAAAATATGATGTGAAAAAATTCATAGATTACGATGAATTAGAAATGTTTGTAAATATTGATATGGGCCAAGAACACATATGTAATTATATTACGTATTTATATGATGTGTGTGATTATATTAAAATGTTTTTTACGAAGGAAATAGAAAAATTATCAACACAAATGAATGTTTATGAAAATCTTGTGAAAAAAATAGTAAATAATAATGACAATGACAAATTAAAAGTTTTGTTCAAAAATAATTGGAACCACAATATTGAACAATCAATTAAAGTATTTGGTAAATATGATGATGAGAGTTTATATTTAAAATTAATACAAATTACTAACATTAATCGTGAAGATTATGATAAATATAATCAGTTTCCGTCATTTAAAATGATGATAGAATTACTTTCAATTAAAATTTTGAAACAAAGTGATCTGTTTATATTTAAATATACCATTGATAATGGTATATTATTTAGTTACTTGATTGATAATATATGTTTATCAAGAAAAGAAATTATTAACATTTTGAGATTTAAGGATAATAATTATTTGAGACAAATGTATAATTTTTACGACAATGTATCTTTGCACCATAATGATAACTACTATAAATATAAAGAAAAATACATACATTCAATAATAAAAATAATATATTCAGAATGGCAATGTTTACTTACCAAAAGCTAAAATAACTATAGCAATGATTAATATCCAAAACATAATGAATGATATAACATAACACAATGATAACGATGTACTTGAGCTAATACCATAAGCTAACGGATTACTGTCCATATACATAAAAAATTGAAATTAAAACTCTTAAAGACATAAGGTACTATATATTAGTAACAATATGCCAAAGAAAGTTAAAGAAACTAAAGAATCCTCATCATCTGATAGTGAGGATAAGGCAATGAAGGAACAAATTATTAAGAATGCTCAAAAAAAGACAAAAGTTAAGAAGGAAGAAAAAAAAGAAGAAAAAAAAGAAGAAGTTGTCATTGAGCCAGCTAAATTGGATGATGAAAATGTTGATGAACATTATAATAGTGATGCTAAATCGTCTTCGGATAATGTGTCAAATACACAACAGAAAAAAACATTTTACAAACCACGCAATCCTAATTCGGTTGGTAATTTTAAATATGAAGATTATTCTGGAAAATTGTCTGAATATAGTGATAGGGACTTATTGAGAATACTTATTGTCAGAGCATATCAAAATGGTCAAGATGCTTTAAAACAAGTATTGAATCAGACACACAAAGCACTCAATCATGAATGTGAATTTCCAATCACCGGAAAACCAAAACATATGCAGAAACCATATTATAATAAACCTTATGTAAATAATAATCATGATCAAGGTGTAAAAATTCAATTAGGTAATAATCATCACCAAGATGATTATCAACCAAGAGATGGACCATTTTATAGACCAAGAACCAACAGTTCGGGAGGATATAATCCAAGAAGATCTAATTCTTCTCACAGAACTGGATATCGTCAGTAATTTTTTTATATGTTAATTATTCATTAACATTAATATTTCGTTAAAAATGGTAATATTTAAATGGAAAAAATAGATTATCAAAACAAAATTTAACAATAATGTGATTTAGTAAATTAATATTCTTTATTGGAGTATTTTGATACATTTCTTCTTCTTCCCGTGCTCATAATACCTAAAAAAAACCACCAAAATACAAGCCAGGCAAATATTTTATTTCGGTTGTTGGCTTTTTCTACATCGTTAAGACAATCATTAAATTCTTTGTATTTTTTACGTAATAGTTCTACAACATCACTATTTGCATTGTTTACAATTAACTCATTATTATTTTTCAAAAAATTAATAATTTTATCATATTCTTCAATTGAACAATAATATTCTATTATTTTTGGTTTATTATAAATTATTGCATTGTACAATACACTATGATTATGGTCTATCAATGCTTGTGGTTCTATATTTTCGAGTTTTAGTAAATTATGTATGTCATCAATATCTTTTTCTTTTGTTAATTTAACAAATTTATCAATCATGTGTTTATTTGATGAAAATCTGACACAATGAAGTTTATTCAAATTACGTAATCCTAACATTATAAATAATATATATATCCATAATTAAGTGTCAATTTTCACGACGTCACATAAATATTTAATAACATCAAATTCATCATTTTTATTTGCCAAATTATATGCTGTATTGTTATTAGTCATAAAATCATCTTTTGTGAATCTCATTTCTTCATGTAAATATTTAATAATATAATAACTACCACACTCACATGCAATTGGTATAAATTCCATGCACAGTTCTTTTGTCAATCCAAGATTTTTATGCATGTATTTAATCATGTCTAGATTATCTGATCCGCATAAATTTTCTATTCCATACAAGTTAAAATCATTTAATGATAATCCAACAATCTCATGTAAATATTTTATTATTTCTATTGTACATCTATTAACATAACATAAATTATCACGAATAAAATAGTTTTTATCTAATCCAACAATTTCATGTAAATATTTAAGTGTTTTTATGTCATTTGAATTAAAAATTGTTCTTATAATTTCAGATTGATATTTTATTAAGTCATTATATGACATAATTGTGGTTTCATGAAAATATTTTATTAACATCGATGTGTGTGAATCATCAATACATTCATAATTCAACTTATTAATATAAGTTCTTATAAACACATCATTTGGCAAAATATTATTCTCATGTAAATATTTGATGATAGAAATATTGTCACAATTTCCAATAGGAAATTCTGAGAATGATCTCTGATCATTGTCACAACAACACAGCTGTTCTGAAAACAATCCTTGATTGTCGTCATATAAGATTTCACAAATATTAGAATTAGCCAAATCAATGTTAACATTATTATGTAAATATTGAATCACGTCGTATAATTTTTCATAATAATTAAATATTAATTCTCCAGAATATGTATTCAATTTAATTTCTTCATTTAAATATTTAATTACTTCCAAATGACATTGAGAACATGCATTTCCAAGTGCTTTCATATTGTCAGAAAAATCAACACCTAATGATTTATGTAAATATGCAACAATATTTAGTTTACCATTTAAACAAGCTAATTTAAAAGCTTTACTATATTTCATTACACAATCATATTTATCATCAATATATTTGGCAATATCTAAATGACCACTTTCACATGCACTTACATACATGTCATTAATAACCGTACAAGTAAATTTATCATTATCATCACAAATAAATTTGACCATATCATAATGACCATTTCTACAAGCAAATATCATGTGATTATTATAATCAATATCTATCTTATGGTGCAAATATTTTAGTAATTCCATGTAACCATTTTCAAGAATAGTTTTACTAATGTGCTTTCTATATCTTTTTAATGGATATTCATTAGTATAAAAATACATAACAACATCCAAATTGTTTTCACTAATTGCCAGTGTTAAATAACTTTCTAATTCACAAAATGTAAATGACATGTTTTCGTAAAGATATTTAACTGTTCTTATGCATACTCTATTTGCATTGATTCCTTGAAGTGTAGATATGTCCATATTTTGTAAATGTAAAAATTTAATTATATCAAGATTACAATAGTTGTATGCTTGAATTGTTGAATAATGTGATCTAATTTCACAGTCCTCATAATGATTATATAAATATTTTATTGTGTGCAAATTATTATTTTCACAACATACAGATATGTTAAAGTGTCTTATCAAAACCGTGAAATATTTTTGTAACAATTTAATTATATTTGTATATCCATTTTCACAACATATGTCAAGAAGATATCTATCAATCAAGTAATTAAATAATAATTTACTTAATATATTTTCTTTACAAACATATTTTAGTAATTTGACATGATTATGTTTAACAATCATTTTGATATAATCGAATATAGTCTTTATGAGAAAATCATGTTTATTCAAAAATAATTTGATATAATAAATATTTCCACATTTTATTGAGTTTTGTATTATTGTATTAATGCAATATGTTGACACACTATCATTCATAATTGGTATAATATTAATGTTATATTTCGAACAGTCACTGATGATATTGAAATTTCTTTGATTTAAAACTTTTTTGTATACATTGGCAATTTTATGTGTTGACGAATCAATGCTTTTAATATTTAACCAGAATGATATATTTGATGATATTGATACATGTCTTTTACCAGTATAATGGTTGGTAAATTTATATGATTGGAGTTGTATATCAACAATATCCATGTTTTTATTGTTAATACGGATGAAATATTATTTTTAAGTTTTTCATTTTTTAAAGAATAAAAAAATGAAATGTTTTAACATTATATTTGGCATATAATAGTAATAGATAATGGACATTAACGATATTCAAAAATATATAAAAAATATTTCATTACATAGAAAATACAATGTAAATAATTTTTTTGTAAAGAACAAAAATCATAAATTTAAATCATTAGAATCTGTAAGTAAAAAATGTTCCGATGAATTATATTCAATATTATGTGAAAATATATCATATTACAAATTAAATGATAATGATATATCATATTTCAAATATAAAGATTATACATATAGTATATTTATATCATCAAATATAATAGAAATAGACATTATTTAATGATTTATTTTAATCACATTACATAAATATTCCATTATATCAAAATGATTATTTTCACGTGCTAAATTATATGCATGATTGTCATTTTGCATAAATTCTTTTTTGGTAAATCCTATTTTTTCATATAAATATTTAACAAGATAATAATAACCACGACTACATGCATGATTTATAGCGTCATTGTCAATTACGTGCATTTTTGTTACTTTGATTTGTTCGTGTATATATTTTATTTTATCCAATTCATTATGTTCACACAAATCTGATAAATTATATTCATTAAGATTATTTTCTGTAAATCCTAAATTTTCGTGTAGATATTGTATCATTTCTAGTGATTTATATTTACATTTAGTATGTATAATGTAAACAAATAAATAATTTAATTTTCATATACTCTTAATCCAATTAACTCAAGAAGAACACCAGTGCAGTTGTTCTTTGTTTGTGTTTGGAGCCACAAACCTTTGAGATGCATGATTATTTTAATTTTCGTTTCTGGTTGTAAAATATTTTGCAAATCAGTTAATGTTTTAATATCGTCTCTAGGTATAACACTTGTGTTCATATAAACATCTAAATCTTTTATGTTCAAGTTTTCATCTAACTGAATCTTTGGCTTAATTACTTTGAGATCGTTATTAATTGTTCTAATTAATGGATATTGATAATTTATCTTGGTTAATATCTTGGTTTTTGATTTTGAATCCGGAGGAAGTTCAAATGTACTTGTAATAAGTGTGTCATTAATAATAGCATCATATTTTTGTAACAAATTATACAAACCGTTAAGATCGTTATTATTTTTATCAAAAATAATGTTGAGTATATTTCTACTTCTATCATCAGTACAAAATTGATTAAAATTACATATCGGATTTGATTGTAATGTAAATATATTCGATTCAAACATTATGGATTCATTTTTATCACCACTTATATCAATCTTATACATGCATGTATTCTTACCATATGTTTTTGGTTGACTGAATGTGAGTTCTGGTGCATTGTTGGCATTATTACTAAATACAGTAATGCAATACGAATCAAAATCACCATCTTTGTTAAGTTTTTCATTTAATATTGTTTCATAATTGCTATTGTCAAGCAAAATGGCCTTGCCTAATACTTTATGTTTATTTAAAGTGGCATTGTATATTATGACACATTCGGTGTTTACAAAATAATTTAAATTATAATCACAACACTTCATTCCATTCTTTAATGCCTTGTATATTCTTAAAGCATTATTACGAGAAGATGCATTTATATTAGTTACACATGTTTTATATGCAGATATACATTTATTTGATGCATATAATTTACCACAGTGATAGTATGCCATTAAATACGTCATGTCAAAACTATCAGTAACTTCTTTAGCTTCCTTAAAATTGGTACAAATTAATTGAATACATCTTGAATTGTCTGAAATGATAATCTGAACAATTGACATATATACATATATCATTGGTACCATTCCAGCATCTTTTATGTTCTTAATGATTGTATTTATTACTGATAATTTATCTTCTGGAGATCCAATGAGGAACAAATCAATGTCTTTATGGTCTGGTGAATATTTGTCATTTATAATATCAAATAATAAACTACCAGAAAAGACTATATTGTCTGATTCAAATGGTATATGTGATGATAATCCATTTGTATGTTTATTTAATAAGTTTGTAAAAGTACTTGTTATTGGTATTTCATGATAATCGTTTGTTTGTACAGTATCATCGATTTTAATCAAAGTATCTTTCAATGTACCTGTTGTTGTTCCAGTCATGTAATTGATAATGTTCGAAAAGAAAGACATTCTAATTACTTTTATATATGGACTAAGATTTTAACTGTTAAAATTTCATTTTTTTTTAATTATACACGCAAGTTTAATGACTCATATATTGGTTATAATAGTTTATAAACATTAAAAGCTCTCCCAAGTGGCATTGTTATGATACACTTTTTTGGCAATTATTAATTTAATTATTGAATATAGTCTGAATTTTTCAGAAAGATATTGATATTTACCAAATCTTTGTATTTAATAGACGAGTTTGCAAGCACCGGTGACATTGTTTGATGCACTTTTTGGTAATTATTAATTAATTATTAAATATTTTCAGAATTGTTTACAGACGATATTAATATTTACCAATTCTTTGTGTCTTATGGGCTCGCAAGCTCGACCAGGCGGCATCGTTTGATGCACTTTTTTTTAGTAATTATTAATTAATTATTGGATATAGTCTAAAATTGTTTACAGACGATATTAATATTTACCAATTCTTTGTGTCTTATGGGCTCGCAAGCTCGCCCGGGCGGCATTGTTTGATGCACTTTTTGGTAATTATTAATTAATCATCAAATATTTTCAAAATTTTCCTGGGACGATATTAATATTTACCAAATCTTTGCGTCTTATGGGCTCGCAAGCTCGCCCAAGCAACATTATTTGATGCACTTTTTTGGTAATTATTAATTAATCATTAAACATTTTTAGAATTTCTCCCGGGATGATATTAATGTTTACCAAATATTTTGCGTCTTATGGGCTCGCAAGCTCGCCCAAGCAACATTATTTGATGCACTTTTTTGGTAATTATTAATTAATCATTAAATATTTTTAGAATTTCTCCCGGGATGATATTAATGTTTACCAAATCTTTTGCGTCTTATGGGCTCGCAAGCTCACCCAAGCAACATTGTTTGATGCACTTTTTTGGTGATTATTAATTAATTATTAAATATTTTAAGAATTTCTCCCGGGATGATGTTAATATTTACAAAATCTTTGCGTCTTTTGGGCTCGCAAGCTTGCCCAGGCAACATTGTTTGATGCACTTTTTTGGTAATTATCAAATATTTTCAGAATTTCTCTCGGGACGATATTTACCAAATCTTTGCGTCTTATAGGCGAGCTTGCGAGC
>Ga0255138_1000086_pt1 | contig 25172 bp, 24 predicted proteins | sample Law_Colum_RepA_8_FD_188545 | JGI IMG/M metagenome (GOLD analysis project Ga0255138, IMG submission 188545) | Freshwater microbial communities from St. Lawrence River, New York, United States - Law_Colum_RepA_8d | ecosystem: Environmental > Aquatic > Freshwater > River | place: USA: New York... | reverse complement strand
CGTCAGGTGTCACCCGCATACTGCTGCCCATGGAGAAGATCGGGCTCATCAGCAAGGAGGAAGGGGCACGGGATGCCCGCGTCAGCCTCGTGCGTCTGTCGGAGGCTGGTGAGCGCATTCTGGCCGACGCCGAAAAATCCTTCAGTCAGAGTGCCCGCACCTTCATGAAATCGCTCACCGAAGAGCAACGCGCTGCCCTGGCGACACTCTCGGGGATAGTTGTGTGAAGGCACAGTGCTTCGACAGTCGCCCTGTGCTGGTGGGTGCTGCCCTCACCCTGCGTCCGCTGGTGGCGGAGGACTTCGACTCCCTGCATGCTGCAGCTTCGGACCCGCTGATATGGGAGCAGCATCCGCAGCCAACGCGCTGGCAGCGCGACGTCTTCCGCAGCAATTTCTTTGAAGGGGCCCTGGCCAGTGGCAGCGCCTTTGTGGTGCTGGACAATGCCACGGACGCCATCATCGGTTCCACGCGCTACTATGACTGGTGGCCGCAGTCACGCGAGATCGCCATCGGCTTTACGTTTCTGACACGGCCATACTGGGGCGGCGGCGCCAATCACGAGATGAAGCAGTTGATGCTGAGTCATGCCTTCAAGTGGGCGGATACCGTGTGGTTTCATGTGGGCGAACACAACGCACGTTCGCGCCGGGCACTGGAGAAGATCGGTGCCCGGTTTTCGCATCAGGTGGAAGGCAAAACTTTCTACCGGCTCGAAAAGCCCGTCACGGCCTCGTGAATCCGGCAGGCTGAACCTGCGAGGGCAGACTCACGCCGGTGCCAGTGGCCGTTCCCGCTTGCACGGCCTGTTGCAGTTGGGCCAGTCGCTCGGCGTTGTCCCGGTCGGCATGGCGCTCTGCCAGCTGCAGAGCGCGCTGTGCCTCGCGCTGATCTCCCAGAGACAGGTGCGCCTGGACCTGAGAGAGATAGAACAGTTGTTCATCTTTCTTGCGGCGGACGGCGTCGCGGTAATGTGCAAGCGCTTCTTCCCACTGCCCTGCCTGCAGTTTTTCCTCTCCCAGCGTGAAGTGATAGTAGGGGTTGCGCTCACGCCGGCGGTTCAGGCGTTGCTGCTCGTCGCTGGCGCTGTTCACCTCGCCCATGCGCCGGTACAGGGCCGCCAGATTGCTGCGCGCCGAGTCGGCATCGGCATCGGCCGCGATGGCCGCCAGGTAGGCATCGCGCGCCAGTGCGGTCTGCTCCACACGTCCGTACAACACGCCCAGGGTATTGAGTGCCGTGGCTGACGCCGGGTCCGCCAGTACGGCATGTTTGGTGTATTGGTAGGCCAGGCCGAGCTTGTTGGCAAAGAGGGCTTCCGCGGCCTTGTTTGCGTAGAAGAGGGCGAGCACCTGGTGGTCGGTCAGAATTTCGGTGCGGTATTCATCCACCACGATGCGCGGGTTGAGGTCCACCACATAGCGGACGAACACTTCCCGGATGGCCTCCGGATTCAGGTAGGTGCCCGTCTGCAGAGGCAGGTCTTTCGCGCTGCGCTCGCTGCCACGGTCGGTAATGCGGTTGACGCGGCCTGTGACATTGACGTGCTGGTTGAGCACCCAGGCCTGATTGGCCGTGCCCCAGCTGGGTGGGGTGTAGACCAGCTGGAACTCGGCCGGCACATTCAGATGCCGCGCGGCAGCCACGAACAGATTGGAGAACGAGAAGCAGTTGACGATACCGATCTCGTCCAGCTCGTCCAGCTCGTCCAGCTCGTCCAGCGAGGCTGTCACTTCCGGGTTGTACTCATACTGGTCCGCCAGATCGAACGCCCAGCTGCGCAGGGCCCGGTACTTGCGTTCTTCGTCTCCGAGGCCGGCGATGTTCTCATCCAGCCAGGCGGTGATCTGCGGTGGCAGGGCGAAGATATCCACTGGCGTGAACTGGGCAGCACTGGCATCGACGAAGTAAGAGTCCTGCAGCAATTCCTGGGGCCTGGCGGCAGTTGCCGCTGGCGATGCAGAAGTCTCGAATGTCTCCGGGGCGCTGGAACAGGCAGACAGCAAGGCGAGCAAGGTCAGAGCGGGGAAGGCAGTCAAGGCGTGGGACATGGAGGCTCCTGTGCAGCATTCGCCACGGTATTGGAACAAGGAGTAACAAGGGGACAATGCCTGTTTACTCCTTCACCGGTCAAAAGGCAACCGGGCGTTCCATCCAGCATGACGGGTCAGGGCAGCAGGTCGCGGTTGTCGCGGGCAATCTCCAGCAGCAGGTCCCGGAACTGTGGCAGCAGATAGCCTTGCGCGATCAGTACATCCGTGGCCTCAGTGTAGCGACGCAGGTACTCGTCAAAGTCAGTGTACCTGTCGGCCAGAGGCGCCCGGCGATCCTGGCGGGCGGCGGCATCCGCAGCGTTCGCCGCGAAAGGAATATAGCCACCAGAGAGCCTGACAAGCTCTGTCTCCGCCCCACTGTTTGCACTCCGCAGATTCCAGGGGACGAAGGTCCCGAGAGGAACCGCCGTCAGGGGTGGCAGAACGGTGCTGGCCGGCGAATCGTTGTTGTCGGCATTGACGGCCGGCACCAGGGGTTCGTACCAGGCGTCGGCAGAGCGCGGGTGTCGCTCGATGATGCCCTGTGACAGGAAGTGTGACCCGAAATCCGCGTTGGCCACCTTGTACATGGCCTTGGGGTGATTGATCCCGACCAGCGGCTGCCAGGCGGCCGGGTTGATGCGGCCATCAGCCAGATGCGAGGGCACCAGCGAGCCGTCAGCGATCCGCGGATAGCGGCTTTCCGGTGGCTGCCGGTCTTCGCGTACCCAGTCCACAAGGCGCGACAGCAGCGAATCGGCAAAGACATCCCAGCGGTTTGGATTGGCCGGCAGTTGTCCGACGCCAGGCGTGCCAGGGCGCCCGCTGCCAGAGCCATGTTGCGAGCCACCCAGTGCATAGAAGCGCACATTTTCGGGAATCACAGCATCCTCGCGGCCCAGCGGGTCTGTGTGGGGCAGGGAGCCTGCACGGATCCAGTACTCGTTCGAGGTCTGGATGTGCATGATTCTGGGCTGCGTGTCACTCTCCCGGGCCTTCTTCAGAATGCCGTCGGTGCGGCCGCTGAAGGGGTCTGTGCTGTCGCCATAAGTGAACGGGAAATAGTCATTCGGAAACAGATGGTATTCGTGCTGGCCATTGGTACTTGTCGGCATCGCGAAGCGGACATTGAACATGCCGAAGCCGCCGCCGGCGATAACGGGCATCACGCCGTCGAAGACACGGCGCCCCTGCAGGTCCGCATTGAACCCCTGGTATAGAAACTGCCGCAGCAGGCGACCGCTCTGGGAATTGCCCCAGGCCACGGTGTGCTCGAGAGCCGGCAGCGCCAGATCAGTCAGTGTGGCGTTGAGAGAGGCGTCTTCGCTGCCATGGCGCAGCAGGGCCACGGCGTCGCGGATGCTTGCCAGTCCTGCACCCGCCAGCACCGGGTCCCGGGCCTCGTAGATCAGTTCGTAAAGGACGCCGGGCACCAGGCCGCCTGCTACTTGCAGCGTGATCTGCACCTGGTTGTTGTCAGCAGCCTCCGCGATCTGCAGCGTGAAGCCCTCCCTCGGCACAGGTTCGCGCGCGTCCGTCTGATTGACCCGCCGGGTCAGGGTGGCACTGCGCAGGCCTTCTGGCGTCGGCCGGTAGGCCAGGTGCCCACTGCCGGCGATGTTCACGTTTTCCGCCGGGCTGTTGACGAAGACTTCATAGCGTACCTGGCCCATGACCGGGGCCGCCGGCGTGCCTGCGATTGGGGCGTGCAGGCGCAGGCGGTCGTCTCCTTCCGCCAGCTCATTGATCCAGCCGGTGACCAGCCAGGTGTGGCCCTGCGTACTCAGCGGATGCTGCAGCGAGTCCTGCGGTGGCAGCGTGCTGCGCCCGCGATTGTTGACCTGATAAAGCAGGGTGTCGCTGACCGCGCCGGCGCGGGGTACCAGCAGCGTGAAGTCTGCACTGAAGGTGACCAGCCCGGCGCTGTTTGCCGGCGCGAGTGCCAGATCGGCAATCTGCTGATTGCCCGCGGCAAGCGGGTCGAGGGTGTAGTGAAGGACACCATGAATGGCCTCATATCGGCGACTCGTGCCGGGCTGCTGGAGGGTTTCCCGGCGGAGGATCTCGATGCGGGAAACGTCTGCGAAGAGGTGGCCACTCTGCAGCAGCAGGCTGGTGAGCAGGATGAAAAGGCAGTGGGGACGGTGCATGGTGGTTTCCTGGTGTTAATTTCAAATATGCATATGCAATTTTGTGTGGCAGTTCGCAAATGTCGTGGCAAACCGCGCGCGCCTGGGACTAGAATCCGGCCATCCCCTCCGGGGCAATGCTGTTCAGTCATTTTTCACAACAACAAGAAGGACCATACCATGAACATCGTGTCAAAACTGGCCGCGCTGGGAGGCCTTGGCCTGCTGTGCACATTGTCTTCCGTGGCGTCTGCCGCCGAGGCGATCCCTGTCATGATCAACAACAACGGCATCGCGTTCTCGCGCATGCAGGAAGGCCAGGTCATCGCCTATGACCCCGTCGCTGCCTATGACGAGCACACCATTCAAGTAGCTGACTGCAACGCCTTCAAGGCCGACCTGAAGAGCGTCAGCTGGTGCTTTTCCAGCCTGACCAATCAGGAAGCCTTTGTCGGTGCCACTACTGAAGCTGGCGCAAACCGTTACGTGCCCTTCGGTGGCGGACACTGCTCGCTGGGCCTGGCCAATGGCAATCTGACAGCCCGCGGTGACCCCCGCACGGCCATCCGCATCGGCAACGAGCTGATTCTGAATGGCACGCTCGATGTACGCACGCGCTTCCTGCAGGATACCGAACGCAACCTGGACAATGCGCGTCTGCGTTTTCAACTGGCCATTCAGAATGGCGACCTCGTCGAGAATTGAGTCCGCCGGCTGGCAGGCCGCTCAGTACACATCCTTGTCCAGATTGACCTGCCAGTAACCCACATCCCGCCATGCCCCAAGCTTGTAGCCCACTTCCGCGAAGTGGGCCACCTTGCGCATTCCGAATTTTTCATGAAGGGCCACGCTGTGGGCATTGGGCAGCGCGATGCAGGCCACCACGGCATGAATGGGGTGTTGTTCGAGGGCCTTGAACAAGGCGCCGTAAAGCGCGGTACCCAGGCCCTTCGCCAGAGTGTCCGGACGCAGGTAGACCGTGACTTCCACGCTGTGCCGGTACGCGTAACGGGCTTTCCATGCTGTGGCGTAGGCATAGCCGGTGATGACGCCGTCCTTTTCCGCGACCAGCCATGGCAGCGCCAGAGCCTGGACGGCCTCGATACGGTCGGCCATTTCAACGGCAGTGACGGGCACTTCCTCGAAACTGATGGAGGTGGATTCCACATAGTGGCGGTAAATGCCGGCTATCTGCGGGGCGTCTTCGCGGGTGGCGTTGCGGATCATCGGTACGGCTCGGGACAGGTTTCTGGAACAGGTGTGTGGCGCGTCCGCAGTGCGGGTTCGCGGGTACCATCTTAGCGGCTCCCCGCTGTCACTCACAATCACAGATCAGGGGGAAAACCGCATTTTCTTCGCAAGGCAATTGTGCTATCTGTGGCGCCGTTCCAGCCCGAAACACAACAACAAGCAAATGGCTCGACTACAGAGGATATCTTCATGAAACGCATACCACTCGCGCTGGCCTTTGTCGCCAGTCTGTTTCCTTTCAACATCCAGGCACTGGACGTGGCCGCCCTGAATGCCGCGCTGGCTTCCAGTGAAGCGCGCCCTGCGGCAGACAAGGATGCCGACGCCCGTCGCAAGCCTGCCGAGACACTGGACTTCTTCGGCATTGAAGCCGGCGATTCCGTGGTTGACCTGATCGCGGCCGGAGGCTATTTCACCGAAGTGCTTTCCAATGCCGTTGGCTCCACCGGCAAGGTGTACATGCAGAACGCTCCGGCATCGCTGACCGGTGAACGCGGCACCCGCACAGAGCAGGCCATCAATGATCGGCTGGCCGGCGGACGCCTGGCCAATGTCGAACGCCTGAACCGTGACGCCCATGACCTGGGGCTGCCCGATGGCTCTCTGGACGCCGCAGTGATTGCGCTGGAATACCATGAACTCTATCGCAATGCCGACCCGCAGACGGAAGCCAGGTTTCTGGCCGAAATGAAAAGAGTGCTGAAGTCCGGAGGGGTGTTGGGTATCATCGACCACGCCGGCAATGCCGGCAATGACAATGGCCCCATGCATCGTGCCGAATTCGAAAAGGTTCTGGCAGGCGCTGCGGCCGCAGGCTTCATCGTGGATGGCACCAGCGACCTGCTGCGCAATCCCGCCGATGACCGCAGTCTGACCGTGTTCGACGCGAGCATCCGTGGCGTCACCGACCAGTTCATCGTCAAGCTGCGCAAGCCCTGACAACAACGCAAACATGCCCTCGGACGAGTACACCATCATGATCACTTCTCGATATCTGCGCGTGATTCTGGCAACAACATTGACACTGTTTTCCAGCCTGGCACTGGCCGCCCCCCAGGGCTGGTCCAGGCTGCTTGAAGCATCCGAGCTCTCTGCCATCCTGCAAAGCGCGCCGCAAGTGCGCGTGCTGCACGTGACGGGAGATTACGCAGCCGGGCATATCCCGGGTGCCGTGGCGGCGCCGTACCCGCAGTTCCGTGGCCCCCAGGAGAACCCGGGTCAGCTGCGCGACGTCTCGGAGCTGACGGCCACGGTGCAGACACTGGGGATCAGTGCCGACACGCCCGTGGTGGTAGTGCACCAGGGCTCCAATGCGTCGGACTTCGGCGCCGCCGCACGTGTGTACTGGACGCTGAAATCCCTGGGCGTTCAGGATCTGGCGATCCTCAATGGTGGATTTGCCGCGTGGACTGGCGCGAATCTGCCCAGCAGCACCGAGGCAAGTACTGTGGCAGCGTCCAGCTTCGCCCCACAGTGGAGCAATGACTGGCGCGCGACGACAGATGAGATCGAAGCGCTGGTAGCCGAGGGCAGTGCGCGTCTGATCGATGCGCGCCCGGAATCCTTCTTTGAGGGGCTGCAGGCCAGCTCCGGGCGTCCTGGCACCATTCGGGGCGCCGGCAATCTGGCTTTCGAGACCTTTTTCGAAGGCAGCCGCGTCAAGCCGCTGGCCCAGGTCAGCAGCATTCTGGCGTCCTATCCACAGCAGTCCGCTCCCATGACGGTATCGTTCTGCAACACCGGGCATCAGGCGGCCGTGAACTGGTTCATCATGAGCGAGCTGCAGAACGTGCCCAACACGCGCCTGTATGCCGAGAGCATGACGGAGTGGAGCCTGGCAGACCGCCCCATGGACAATCAGCCCAGCCGACTCAAGCATTACTGGCAGATGACCACGGACTGGGTCGGCACGCTGTTCGGTGCATGATTCGTGACCCCATCCCTGGTGAATCAATCCACTGTGAATCCGGCCCCGCGACGTGCCGTGCTTCTTCTGCTCGCCCTTGGGCTGGTGTTCGGCACCTTTTCCATGGCCGGGCCGCGCGCTGCGCTGCTGATGCTGGTGGGGCTGGGCTTCGGGCTCACCCTTGAAGGCCTGCGTTTCGGTTTCACCGGCCCCTGGCGCAACATCGTCACGGAGCGTGATGGCCGGGGGTTGGTCGCCCAGTTTCTTGCCATCGGCCTGACGGCCGTGTTCGCTTTTCCGCTGCTTGCCTCCTTTCCCACAGAACTCAACGGGGCCCATGCCCCTGTCGGCATCGCCATGATTGTGGCTGCCTTTGTGTTCGGCATGGCGATGCAGCTGGTGATGGGCTGCGGCTCGGGCACGCTGGTCAATGCCGGCAGCGGCAATGCCATCGCGCTGGTGGCCCTGCTCGGTTTCATTGTCGGCAGCTTCTTCGGCACGCTGCATCTGGGCTGGTGGCAGAGCTTCGGCGTGCTGCCACTGATTACACTGCAGGACCAGTTCGGCAGTGGCGGCGGGCTGGTGGTGACGCTGCTCGGTCTTGGCGCCCTGGCTGTGCTGGTGCTGCGTCGTGCCGCGCCAGGCAAGCGCCTGCCACCGCGTCGACTGCTGCTGGCGGCGGCCCTGATTGCAGGTCTGGCCATTTTGAATCTGGTGATTGCCGGGCAGTCCTGGGGCGTTGTCTATGGCCTGGGCCTGTGGGGGGCCAAACTGGCAACGGCCGCAGGGGCTGATCTGGCGGGCAATGCCTTCTGGGGTGCGCCGGCCCACGCCGAGCGCCTGGTGCAGTCCTTGCTGACGGATGTCACCTCCCTGACCAATATCGGCCTGATCGCGGGGGCCTTCGTGGTGATGCGCTGGCGGGCAGAGCCTGATCCGCAGGTGGCGCCGATCACGGCACGCAGCTGGACCATCGTGCTCGTGGCCGGCCTGGTGCTTGGCTACAGCGCACGGGTGGCACTGGGTTGCAATGTCGGGGCGTTCTTCAGTGGCGTGTCCACCGGCAGCCTGCACGGCTGGGTGTGGTTCGTGGCCGCGTTTGGCGGCTCGCTGCTGGGTATTCGGCTGCGCCCACGGTTGCTGTTGCCTCTGGTGGCAGCCAGCCAGGGAGGAGGGCGCTGATGTCTCTCACCAAACTCCCGGGCCGTCCGCTGGTGGGCAGTCTCAGCATGGTGTTTGTGCTGGTGTTGCTGCTTGTCGATCATGGGCAGTCACGCCCGATCAACCCTTATCAGGCTCCCGCGCCAGTGGCGCTGGGGTCCGGCGTGGCACCGACTGCCGCCCATTGCACGGCCCCCTGACCCTGAATCAGCGCTCTTTGCGACCAGCCGCCTCGCGGTCAGTACGTAGAGAGGCCTGGGCGCTGCCGCTGACTTCATCCGCGCTGAGCGGGCAACTGAGCCCCGGCAGCAGGTCGCCAGGCAGTGAGACCCTGCCGATCTGCACGCGGTGCAGCGCCAGCACCTGGTTGCGGAAGCGGCCGAACATGCGTTTTATCTGATGATATCGCCCTTCCACCAGGGTCACGCGTGCCAGCGTATCCTCAAGAATCTCCAGGCGCGCCGGCAAGGTAGTGATGTCCTCGTACTCAAAGTGCATGCCCTGCGCGAAGGCGTCCACCATGGCCTGGGTCAGCGATTTTGCCACCCGCACTGCATAGACTTTTTCCACGCCTGCTTCCGGGGCCATCAGCGCCCGTGACCAGCGTCCGTCATTGGTCAGCAGCACCAGGCCCGAACTGCTGCGGTCGAGCCGTCCCACCATGTGCAGAGTGTCACGCGCGGGGTGGTCCAGCAGATCGATCACCGTAGGGTGATGCGGGTCGCGGGTGGCACTCAGCACGCCCACTGGCTTGTGCAGTTTCAGATAAACCGGTGTGACAAAGGGCAGGGCAGCGCCATCCACCACGACGCGGGAAAACTGATCCACCTGCTGATCACTGCTGGTGGCCAGGGCCTCGTCCACCAGAATGCGCCCCTGCGCCAGCAGCGGCTTGATGGCACGGCGTGCAATCCCAAGCCTGGCAAAAAGGTAGCGATCGAGACGGTGTGCATGTGTACTCATGGCGCTCAGGTCCTGGCGTGTTTGAACGATTTTTCCAACTGGACAAGTGCCATTCAGAGGATTACCTTCGGTGCGTCTGGATGGCCTGCTTGGTCATCGTCAGATGTAGAAGTACCTTACCCAACAAGCAAGCGCTTTCACAGGAGTCAAGAATGAAAAGAAAAACCCTGTATGGCCTGACCTTAGGGGCAATCCTGACTATGGCGGGCAGTCCGTCACAGGTGTTGGCCCAGGCCATGGAATCAGTCGAACCCTTCAAGGTCGGCACCTTCGCTATCAATGACGTGCCGACAGTCGGCCTGGTCGTGCGCAATGACCAGTACATCGTCGATCTGGCTGCGGCCAACCGGGCGCTGGAGCTTCTGCCTCAGTACAGCAACATGCCCATGCCCGACAACATGATCGGGTTGATCGAGCAGTACGAATACGGCCTCAAGTACCGTATCTACGAACTGGTCAACTGGATGGTTGAAGAAGACCTGCTGGAAGGCAGTGACCTGCGCAGCTTTGTGCATCCGGTCGACTCCGTGGACATCATGGCGCCGATTCAGTACCCCAGCAAGATCATGAACGCCGCCGTGAATTTCTACACCCATGCCTGCGAAGGCTGCAACGACGACGAACTGGCCAGCCGCATCCGCGAGCGTCAGGAGAATCGTGGTGTACCCTACCTGTTCCTCAAGCCCACCCGCGGTGCCGTGATCGGTGCCGGTGAGGACATCATCATGCCGTTCGGCCGTGACCGTATCGAGTGGGAAGTGGAGATGGCGATTGTGTTCGGACGTACCGGCAAGTATGTCTCCGCCACGCGCGCGTACGACCACGTGTTTGGCTACATGGTGGCAATGGATATCTCTGACCGAGGTGGCCGTCCGCCCGGTGGCTATGGCGTGACTTCCGACTGGTTCGTCGGCAAGGGCCATGACACCTTTGCACCCCAGGGGCCGTGGATTGTGCCCAAGGAGTTCTTCGGCGACCCCATGGAGCGCTTGCACCAGACCCTGGTCATTGACGGCGTGACCGTGCAGGAAGCACAGGCCGGCGACATGATCCACAACATCCCCGAGCTGATCGAGTACGCCTCGTCCCTGATCACGCTGTTCCCCGGCGACGTGCTGCAGAGCGGCACTTCCGGCGGCACTGGTGCAGGACGCGTCGAGCGTGCCTCCGGGTCGGGTTACCTGATTGACGGTGAGGTGGTCAGTGCCAGCATTGAAGGCATTGGCACGCTAACGCACACTGTCCGTGTGGAACAGAGCGTGCCGGCTGATCTGTCCGGGTCGCAGCTGCCCCCTGTCAGCACTTACCGCGATTGATGATGTGAGGGAGCGGTCCCGCTCGGGGCCGCTCCAGCACGTTCCCCTTCAGGCCAGTCTTGTCCCATTCGGCAACGGCCGTTCCACCGACGCCAGCACTACGGAGCCATCCGGCTGGTGCAATCCCGTCACCAGACACTCCGACATGAAAGGCCCGATCTGCTTGGGCGGGAAGTTCACGACTGCCAGCACCTGACGCCCAAGCAGTTCTTCCCGCGTATAGAGTGCCTTGATCTGCGCGCTCGACCTGCGGATTCCGATCTCGGGACCGAAGTCCACCTTCAGCTTCCATGCGGGACGCCGCGCTTCCGGGAAATCCTCGGCTTCAATGATGGTGCCGACGCGTATGTCGACTTTGAGGAAGTCATTCCAGTCGATGGGGGTCATGGCATTGCAAATTCCTGTTGCACTCAGCCTGGCCTATGTATGGCGCAAAGCTTGTGACCGTCCGGGTCACGCACATAGGCCAGATACATGGTCCCGATGGAGCCCTGACGCGGTCCCGGCGGCTCCTCGATGGAGGTGCCGCCATGCGCGACTGCCGTGTCGTGAAAGGCCTGCAACTGCTCCGGAGAACTGCACTTGAAGCCGATGGTGCTGCCATTGGCGACGCTGGCCGGCTCGCCGTTGATGGGCTGGGTAAGACAGAAGGAGCTGCCGTCGTGGCGGTAGAACAGGCGTATGTGTCCGGAAGGGCCGATGTTGCGCACGGGTTCGCCTGCACCGAGCACGCCGAGTACTGCGTCATAAAACTGCTTGGATTTCTCGATGTCGTTCGTGCCGATCATGATGTGGTTGAGCATGGTGGGGTCCTTGTGAGGGCGTGAATTCGCGTCACGCGCATATTGCCGGCAAAGTGACTTCCAGTCACCTGGTCCTGGGCAATTGCTGGCGCGTCTTCACTCAGCTTGCTGGTGTGTTCACCCATGCGGTTCGCGCGGCTCCCGCAGCGCTACGTTCAGTTGATCGATGGCCAGCGCCCAATCCGCATCGGTCAACAGGTTCTCGCGCAGGAAAGCGGACTGCGAAGCGCTCCAGAAGGGCGCTGCATGCAGCGCGATCTCATCCGGAAGGGGACGCCCTGAGGCGATGAAATCACCAATTTCCTCGGGCGCTGCAGGCAGGCCAAGTTGCTCGAACAGGTCTGCCAGTGTGTGCTGAAGTGTGTCCATGGGGGCCTCGGAGGTGTCCGGCGGTGCCGGAATGACCGGCTTTGCTTGCCAGCGTTCGTCCCACCATAGCGCCTTCGCCCTGCGTTGACCAAGGATAGAAGACTCGGTTCAGGTATAGGGCGACAGGAGCGCCACAATCTCGCCAAGTGCTCCCTGCTGCTCAGCCTAGCAGAGTTCCCGCTTCAAGCTGATCCAGATAGATGAACTCAGGCGCCTTGACGCCTGCCTGCCTGCGAATTTCCACCAGTCTGGGCGATTCGAAAAATGCCCTGGCTGCGGAGATAGAAGTCCATGCTGAGAAGTGGACGATCCGGTTGGCGTCATCCTCGTACTTCAGCACCTGGTAGCTGCGCTCTCCGGCTTCCCGGCGGATGCCGGCTGCATTGTCGAAGATTTTCTTCCACGCGGGGTAGTCCTCGACTTCATGAATGATCAATACGTATTGCATAGGAGTCTCGTTGGTTTGGCACGGGTATAGAGCCCGCCATTCAGGCAGGCGTCACTGCTTTTCTTCCATCAGGCCGATCAGGTTACCGTCGGGATCGCGCACAAAGCCAGTCCACAACGCATGGTACGGCATTCTTGCGGCCAGCTGATTATTGCGCCCGCTGAATTCAGTAACTCTGCGACACAGTGTCGCAGCCAAATCCTGTCTTCGCAGCGACAAGCCAGACAGGCCTGGAGTATCCTTCTGGCGAAATGTTGTTCACCCCATTTCTAAAGGAGCCCTCATGGACACCAACAACGCGCATTCGTCCAACGAACAAGACGCCACCACCGTCTCCCGCCGCACCCTGCTGCAGGGTGCTGCCCTGCTGGCCACCGGTCTGGCTGCCAGCCGCAGCATGGCTGCCGAGCATGACCATGCAGCGATGACGGGCCACATGGCGCTGATCGAAGCCGCGCTGCACTGCAAGCGTGACGGCCTGGCCTGCATGCAGCATCTGCAGGCGCTGCTGGTGGCGGGCGACACGTCTCTGGCGAATTGCCTGGCGGGTGTCAATGACATGCTGGCCATCTGCGAGCCTTTGATCACGATGGCATCCAACCACTCGACAAACCTGCCCGCTCTGGCCGCCGTGGCAGCTGCCATCAGCGAAGAGTGTGAAGCCGTGTGCCGCACGCACGCGTCAGAGCATGCGCAGTGCGCCACACTGGCGGATTCCTGCGCGGCGTGTGCCCGTGAGTGTCGCGCTGTTGCGGCGTGAGCGAGCTGAAGGAAGCATAGGGGCAGGGGCAAGTGATGGCGGTCAGTTGTCCCTGAAATGTTTGCGCGCAGGTGTTTCCAGTCTGTTCGGGCCTGTGGGAGCTTGCTTGCAAGCGAACTGTTCGCGGGCAAGCCCGCTCCCACAAGCTCGCTCCCACCCACTATGGCTCATCCTCGCCCTCTGCCTCACAGCCTGCACCCCCACCGCCGGGCTGACCGAGGAGCCCAGTGCGCAGGCCTGCGCCTCGCCACTGCTCGCCGTGGATGCCGACTTTGATGGCGGCAACTTCCACCGCTGTGAATTCCTCACTGCCGATGCAGTGCTGATCGAGATCCACCCCGAAGACGCCCCGCCTATCAATCCCAGTGCCTGGTATGCCTTCCGGGTGACGCCCGCGCAGAGCAACACCGCGCTCGCCATTACGCTGCAGGTGCAGGATGGCCCGGCGCGCTACTGGCCCTGGGTGAGCGCCGATGGCGAGGACTGGACGCGGCTGCCCGAGTCGCAGGTGCAGCGCGGCCCGTAAGAGGGAGCGATGCAGATTGCGCTGCCCGACGTGGACGCGCCACTGTGGGTGTCGGCGCAGGAGCTGCTGCAGCCCGATGACTACGAAGACTGGTACGCCGCGCTCGAGGCGCGGGTGCCGCTGCAGCGCGAGCAGATCGGTGTGAGTGCCCAGGGGCGCCCGCTGACGGTGCTGCGCACCGAGCCCAAGGCCGAGGTGGTCTACCTGCTGGGGCGCCAGCATCCGCCGGAAGTCACGGGCGCGCTGGCCATGCAGCATTTCGTCGACGCCGTGTTTGCAGATACCGATCTGGCCCGTGCCTTCCGCGAGCGCTTCGCCCTGGTGCTGCTGCCCCTGCTCAACCCCGACGGCGTGGTGGAAGGCTACTGGCGGCACAACACGGGCGGAGTGGATCTGAACCGTGACTGGGGGCCGTTCACTCAGCCCGAGACCCAGGCCGTGGCGCGCCTGCTGGACGCCATGGATGCGCTGCCGATGCAGCCGCGCCTGATGCTGGATTTCCACTCTACGCAGGAGAGCCGCTTCTACACCCAGGTGGCGGGCGAGCTGCCGGGAGAACAGGACTTCGCCACCGTTTGGCTGGACCGGGCCCGGGCACGAATTCCAGACTTCCCGTTCCGCCACGATGCGCTGGCGCCCTCCGCCCAGCAGAACACCAAGAATTACTTCTTCCGCCGCTACCAGATTCCCGCCATCACCTACGAGCTGGGCGACGATGTGCCGCGGGAGGACATCGCCCGCAGCGCACCGGTTTTTGCCGAGGAGATGATGCGAACATTGCTGGACCAGCCTGCCCCATGGCGGCTATCTGTTTCAGGGCAATATGCTCGCCGAATTCTCCCAGGGCAATAACCTCGGCAAGTTGATGGGCCCCACGCAGGCCCTCGAGCTGGGAGAAATTGAAACGCCCAATCTGTTGACCAACACCCTGAGCGTGCAGAGGCAGGCATCATTGACTGGCTCTGCAACTGATGGGCAACGAAGAGGTGCGTTCGGTAAACGCGGTGGTATAGGAAACCAATGACAGGCGCATCAACCTCATTCGCGAGCGCGCGCTGCGACCTGCGCATGCGCTGCCAGCCATAAGTTCAGTGGAGTCGGGGTCCGTGGAAGAGGGCAGCATGGGAGCGGGCGCCGCCACCGCCACCGATGCTCCATTGCCATACCGCACGCTGGAGCGTCTGGCTGCACGTACCTTTTTTAATCGGTCACGAAGGGTCAGCAATTGGAAAGGGCTGGGGCTACTACGCACTGGCGTTGTTTGCGGCCACATCAATTCAACAAGGGTGTGCCCCCTGCAAAAGACGAATTTCAACCTGAAATTTCGTCCGGGATTAGTTGGCCACTACAGACCACTACAGCCTGCGATGTAATGGGGGTTGAATGGCGACAGGTATACTCGTCTTTGTTGCGTTATTTCCTGCTTGAAGTATTGTGGCTTGCCCCTGTTTAACACTTATGATTCCGCGTTAACAGGATGCAGATCGGCGGCAAATTTATGTGCTGATTTCGAAAATAACATTAAGTATCTTATCTTGAGCATTTAATCCATGACCCCCCAAGGTATAGTCAAAACAGCACTCCAAAGGCGGCTTAGAGCAGGTTGATCGCGCAAAGTTAGTGGAGTGGGTTGTACTAAAACGTGATCAGGATCTAAAAACTTTGTACTGTACATACCACTGGAAAAAAACTCCCCCGGCAGCATCGCTCTCTATTGCTCGAAGGTTGCTGACCGAAAGATTGGTGATTTTGCGGCGGCACGGGTTTCTATCTGCGTTCTTTATTCTGTCCCTTTTGTTTGCAGACAACGTACTGGCTCAACATTCACACGGACGACGTAACACGGTTGACTTCGAGCATGAGACTGTACCTGCGCACGATCAAGTCCTGAAGCTAGCACCTGAGCACCTGATCATTAGATTCAGTGAGTACGTTCGTCTCGCGAAACTAACACTGAAGGTTGAAGACAGGGAGACGATCAATCTCGATTTTCAATTCAGCCTTGTGGCGAATCGTGTATTTACACAAGAATTGCCAGAGCTTGCAAAGGCAGACTACTACACAGCAGAGTGGGCCGCCTTGAACTCCGATAACATATTGATATATGGATATTTTTGTTTTTCTTTTGGTCCTGGAGCGATAACCCCGACAACCGTCATAAATTCAAGAGTATTCCCTTCTGCACCATTTTAAGGCGGGACAGATTTCGCATCACAATTTTCCCTTCACTCTAAATCCGTCCCCCCAAAAATCTCGGTAGCTGGCAAGCTGTAGTGGTCATCCCAGGAAGAATTCCTATGCCCGCGAAATTGAAAGGGTCAAGCGCCCGTAGCAGGCTTTGAAGGCCTTGGAATCTCTCAACTTCCAGAAGTGCAATTCAACTATGAAAGCCGGGGCTATAGTCCAGTTTTGAATGGCACGAAGAAATCAGGCAGGTCAAATATATTGCAGGACTTGATATTGACCAGAGTGACTCCACAGGTTCAATCCTGACGATTGCAGTCGGCCCGCCTGCACAGTCTTCTATGGCTGCATAGATATAGCCATCCGCGCCCTGACGGACGTCACGAATTCGGCCCATATCATAGGCCAACTATTCTTCGCAGATTACCGAGCGGTAGGTTTCATCCATCTCCAGTCGGGAGATTCGCTCGCCAACCAGTGCGCCAACAAAGATGCTGCCATTCCACATGCGAAACTTGTCACCGTTTTAGATCATGAGACCGGATGCGGCGAGGGAAGGTGCCCAGAAACGAGTGGGAAGCTCCATGCCAGTGAGCGTCTGACGCTCATTAATAGGTGCACCGGATCCATAGTTCACGCCGTATCCAACGACAGGTCAGCCATAGTTGGCACCGGGAGTGATCCGGCTAAGCTCATCGCCACCCGGTGGGCCGTGCTCCGTCATCCACTGGTCGCCGGTTGTCGGGTACACGGCAAGGCCCTGAGGGCTGCCGTGTCCATAGCTCCAGATTTCCGGCATTGTTCCTGTGTGTCCGACAAGGGGATTGTCGCTCGGCACTATGCCGTCATCATGCAGGCGCACCATGACGCCGTGGTGGTTGCTAAAGTACGGGGGGACGTCGCACCCAGAGAAAGGTAAAGGTAGCCGTAGTTGTCGAAAGTCAGCTTGCCACCGTAATGGCTTCGTCCATTTGCCTCAGCGGCAAAAATTTCGGTGACGCCTGCGAGGCTATCACTCTCAAGTCGTGCCCGTATGATGGCAGTGGTAGAGTTGTCGCCGACAGGTTTGGCAAAGCTCAGTTAAACCCAATTATTTTCCTCGAAATTCGGGTGTGGCAGTATCTCGAACAAGCCATCCTGACCCTCATAGAACACGGGTGGCACGCCAGGAATAGCTTCTGGTAGAAGCTGGCCATTGCGAATAATCCGCAATCGTCCCGGCTTCTCCGATACGAGCAAATCACCATTAGGCAGCTAAGTCATGGACCACGGATGTACCAACCCTTCAGCAACATTCACAATACGTTAGTTGTGGTGGGTCACATTGAAAGTTTTGTCCTGCCCGCTGGCTTATGCAGCTATAATCCGTAGCAAACCGGCGCTGCCAAGCTTGAACACGTTACGAAGCATAATTTCCTTCCTCATCTTTTTATTTTTAAAATCTGCCATAAATTATTGAACTCGAAACGACCACTAGATGATGCTAGCTCACTAGGAAAACCTCAGTGGCCAATTCCGTAACTCTCGCAAAACCATGTTTGCAAATCAGGCAAAAAACCATAATGAAAAACGCCTGGATACATCCAATGTCTCCAGGCGCGGGGCTATCAGGCGTTCAATTACTACTCGCTGACTTCGATCGTCACATACTGATCATGGTATAGACCACCATCGTCTGCGCGGCCCATCAGAACATAAGTGCCAGGTTCCGTAAACGTGACTTCCGTTTCGTAGAGACCATCCTCTGGCACTGCCGGTGGCACCCAATACAAACTCCAGGGTGAGTTATTGGAGGGGCGGGTGTCTTCCCAGACCTTGATCTGATCCGGGCTGAATTGAACTGTGCTTCCGTCCACGCCTTCTGCTGGGCGATACACAATCCAAGACATATGCAGACCATTGACCTTGTTGACTGTCGAAATCATGGGTGCGCGGGTTATGCGTTCCCACTCAGACTCCGGTGTACGCTCAGTCGGGCCACGACGAGTCTTGGGATAACCATCATCCTCCACCTTTGCCACCAACTTTATCGGCTCGCCAACACGGGCGTATCGTGTAGTACCTTCCATTACTGTCAGCGTGGGGTATTGATTCATGTCCCCGTCAGCTGACCCCGCAGCTCCGCCGAAAGCGCCGGTCTCCGCTTGGATCAAGTCCTTGTTGATCACAAAGTCAGGGATCAACGTTCCATACGCGCTCCGGGTCTCACCGTTTGGGGAGGTCAGTGTCCATACCAACTCACTGTCACCAAAATCTGCAGGCACGTTCACTGTAAAGACAAATCTGTTTCTGCGAGGCTGGAAAAAAGTGGGCTGCCCTCTGTCCTGCGGCCCCGGTGAGAAAAAATTATCATCTCCTACAGGAATGCTTGGCATCTCCTCCCAATTTTCGTTGTGATATCCGAAGTGGATATCGAAAGTGCCATCCGGCATTAATTCCCAACCCTCGTAGGCAACTTCGATATGTTGCCCTGAGTTATAGTTGTTCTGTGCACTGGCGGACATCACTCCCGTCAAGAACACTATCCCAAATGTCATTGCTACAATTCTACTTCTATTCATTATTTTACTTCCCAATATCTGATCTCGGCGGGGCTCATGTTCTTCCTGTCCTCTTCTGTCAATTCCAGTGGATTGACAATCGGCATCATGCACAAAGGACAACCGGGGACACTATCATTCCTGCCCAGATTCAACATCTCTCTACGAGCTACCATCTCATCGAAGAACTGGTCTTCCGTCATCTCCAACTGAATGCCAAGATCGATAAACATATTGGTGACTGTACGGTTACCGGCCCCCTGCCAGTTACGTGGATCGGGCACGCTGGGGTTGGACTGAGAGTTGTTCATATAGGCAGTTGCATGCAGGATAGTTCCCGCTGGCAACAATGGCTGCACGTGATCATCGTAGGTATAGTTGATCACCCAGTTGTGGTCGTAACCTACACACGAGAGAGTCTCGATGTTCGCGCCCCAAATTGCTTCCAGACACATACGAGCACCCGGTCCGTGCAGGTGGGGTTCGAAGGCGGTGATCTTGGTCGGCTTGTGCAGCACAGCGTAAGAATGCAGTTCTGTTTCTGTGCTGTTCCCGGGAATACTCATATTGATGCCGTCACCCAGCGAGACGCGCACAGCCTCATATTCCGGCACGTAACCTTTCGGGTGAAGATGAAAGCCAATTTCTATGAATGCCGTTGTATCAATCCCATTCGAGTGAAGGTGAATGGTATTTCTGCTGACCGCTCGGGCATTCGCAGCAAGCAACCTGCCTGCCTTGGGATCAAAGATGTCCGGCATACGACCCAATTCATGGATGGGCATGCCGACCAGTTCGTCCTCGATCGGATTGCCCTCCTCGTCGAATCTCTGTAAAGCCCACTGCATGTGATGCACGATGAATTTGCCGCCTACACTAGTGGTTATCTTGCTTGTATCCACATCGTTGACTTCACGGACTTCCACGCTGCGAATATAACGATCCTCTTCTATTGGAATCATGATATCCGGAATGGCTCCCCACCAGTCGGGTTGACCGGCCTTCATCACGATGGGGGCGCTTCTGATGATGATATCAGGAGTGCCACTGCGCCAGACGTCACCATCCTCAAATGTAAGCTCTTCGGGGGCGTCTTGAGGATTCCCACGAGGAATACCATTTTGTACCCACTCAGCGATCATCGCTATCTGATCCTCAGTCAGCGATGGATTGTTCTTGTAGTCCTGAATCCCATTATCTCTTTCGATATAGTAGGGAGGCATGGCGCCTGCCTTGTCCTTGAGGCCAGTCTTGTACATGATCAGACCAGCATAAGGAGAGACCTCTTCAAAACTTATCAAAGGCATTGGTCCAGCACCACCAACTCTGTGGCAATTCACGCACTTTTCCTGAATTATAGGCTGTATATCCTTGTGGAACGTAAGATCAGTATCCGCCGAGGCAGGAACGGAAAAGAAAAGTCCGGATAACGCTACCGCGAGAAGGATAGATCCGTGCCTCCTGAGGCCGCCTACCACATGATCTAAGTCTTCGTTGTTCATTTTTTCACTTTGCTTGTTTATTGCAGAATTCATAGCAACCTCCTGCTTGTTGAAGAAATATTGAAATCTTTCGTACTTCCGTTCCCGATACGAATTAGAAGCTGGTACAAAATATTCATCGTATTGCAATTTGGTGTTGTTGGAAGCGCTTTGGCATGTCCAGAGCCGTCAAGCAAAATCTGGACATGCACCAAGCGTCAGCAACATCTAGAATCCAGGCGTCCAGTCAATGGACACATAGAACTGACGCCCCCATGGAACTGACAGTCGGGTTTCGAACCCGCCTAGCACACCCAATCGCTGAGGACGTTTATCGAAAAGATTATTCACACCAAAACTGACATTGAACTCGCTGTCAAAATACTGGTCCAGAATAATTCCATAACGCGCACTTGTAATGTGCTCTCCCCTTATCTTTCTAGGAGACTTGATCGCGCCACCAGGTCTGATATCCGCGTAGTAATCGAATGTTTTGGCATCAAACAGGATATCGTGCCAGTAACTGGTCGATACAGAAGCACTTTGATTTCCGCGATACCAACTAAGTCGAAGGTTTGCCTTTACTTCCGGCAGCGGGGGCACGATATCCGTACCATCATTCATCTTTCCAAGAGCATCTACTACTTTCCCGTTCAGACCGGCATATTTATAATCTGTGTAATATGAAGCTTGCAGATTCGCACTGAAAGTACCCCAGTCGGTGGTGTCAAACTCATAGTTGATGTTGGTGTCGAAAAGATTTATCCAGACGGAGCTTATGTTGGCTGCCTGCCGATATACTTTCTGCACCTCACCAGTTGGGAATCGGGCAATTTTGTTGGAGCCTGGGCCAGCTGGTGGCAAAGACGCCAACCAAGCGTCGGCAGCCATTCTTGTTGCTGATCCAGCCTTCGAACTATAGTTTGCACGCGTAGCGCCGGTAGCAGCCAACATTAGACTGAACTGATAATCGACGGTGTCGAGGTATGAAAGATTTATGATACGGTCTGAATACTCTATCTCTTGATAGTCGAGGGATGCACTCAAGCCTTCAAGAACTCCGAAGTCAGGCTCCCATGTAACACCGATATTTTGGATGACAGATGACTCCGGCTGCAAAGATGGATTTCCTGAAACGCAAGAAATTCCGCCTGCCAGATTGGTGCCAGTGATCTCATCTCTGCCAGTGTAAGTTTCCGAACAGCTCTGATCGGGCACAAAAGGTCGTGCATCAATTGGTGTCGGGGCTAGGAAGCTTTCCCCCCACGAAGCGCGCAAAGCAAGAGACGGCAATGCCTCCCAACGCAATGACAGCTTAGGAGTGGTCGCGTTTAACCCAAAGGTCTTGAAGTTTTCGTGCCGTATGGCTAGCTGCGCGTCCAATGTCTCCAGAATTGGCACCTGGAACTCTAAGAACGCCGCTTGAACCTCTGATCGGTAAGTATCGTTTGTGGGAACCGGGGAAAGGTAAGACGAGCCGTTATATTGAATACCTGGGCGCTCAATCCTGTTCGGGTCAGCAAATCGCCTCAGCCACAGATCACGGTATTGATATCCAGCAGCCATCTGGGCAGTACCCGCCGGCAGTTCAAACAAGTCGCCGCTGACGACTGACTCCAGCACCTCCAATTCATCTTCGCCGGAACGGAAGCCTGATTCATATACCCATAGCCAGTCTGTCAAGGCCTGAGAGTTGCTTGTGACACCTGATTTGAAAAATGGCGAGCGCGGGTCAGCAGAACCGAACGGGTTGAAATACTCATTACCATTGGGCCCCCCTTTTCCTGCTAGAGCCAGCTGGAGCTTGCCTGTGTGGATATAATTCAGATCCGACATGGACATGCTGGTCTGATGACTATAAGAAGTGGTTCCAGTCCACGTATCCGTTATATCGTATTCAGCAGACATAACTGTTCTGTTGAGCGACTCTCGGTTATTCCTAAGGTAGTCACCCGATCCTGACAGAATGGACGGTTTCACAGTGTAGGCTTGTGCGAACACGTGCCATGACCAAGGTACTACATCAAATCCATAGGGATTCGCAGGGTGGTTTGCCCGAATCAGAGCGACATCGCGGTCATTGCCCCCGTTTGAGGATACTGGCAGGCCTCGACCATTTCTCGCATGATAGTTATTGTACAGGTCAAGTCTCAGGCGCAGCCAGTCGTTAGCTTCAACGCTAAGCGTATTATAGAGAGCGTAGTCGTCCCCCGCCGTTCCATAGGGGTTGTGCAGACTCCACTCATAAGCACATTGGCCTGATGTTAGCTTGTGCCCTGAAGGCATGGCGCCAGCGCCTTGGCCATGAGCGGGGTAGCCAGTATTGAAAGTTGCACAGCTGGGGTCAGTCAGTACAGCTCCTGAAAGAGCGCCTCCGTGATTCCCATACATATTTATCCCAGGCTTCGCCCCAACGACTTTTTTGAATGATCCGGGGTTGCCAGAAGGGGCAGTGGTTGCAGAGAAATCCATTTCACGAGGACGCTCATATCCCATCAAGTCAGTTTTCTTTCTGAACTCAAAGGCTCCCATGTAGGTGATGCCATTGCCGAAAGATGTCCCCCACTTCGCTGCATTTACGAAGTCCTCCATCGCACCGTCTTCGGTACGCTGATAATATGTGCGAGCGTTAAAGCCCTCGAAGTCCTTATCGAGAATTACGTTGACTACGCCTGCAACGGCATCGGAGCCATAAGTAGCAGATCCGCCATCAAGCACCACTTCCAAACGGTCAATAGCGATTTCGGGCAAGTTTCGGTTCATGTTGGATAAAAGCGACCGCTGCCCATCAACAAGCATCAGAGTTGAGTTAGATCCAAGCCCCCGAAGGTTGAAACTCGCTCCGACGCCCTGCTGTCCACCCTTCGCCAGCACGTTTTTGACGACATCCGTTCCCTGCGTATAGGTCATATCTCGAATGTACTGAGACATATTGGGGGCCCCAGATACTTTCAGATCCTCGGCAGTCACAGTGTCCACCGGGGAGTTCTGAGCAAAAGCGCTGTTTCTGATATACGATCCGGTGACCACAACTTCTTCTATGTCAGCATCTGCGTCCTGTTGGGCCAGCACAAACGCTGGGGCCGCCATTGAGGCCATCAAACACATTTGAATCAACTTTCGAAGCTTGCCCCGCGGACACAAAGGAGACGGGACTCTATTTGGTACTCTCATAATTCACTCCAAGACAATTATTATTGTAATAGCAAGCGTAGCGAAACGATGGTAGCAAGCAAGATGTTTCGGGACGTGTAGAAACTGAGATACCTTGTCCCAGAAACAAACTATCTAGTACAAATATTGAAATTTGCACTTTTCTCAATCCCGGACATATCCGAGAGAAAGACCTGTATCTGAGGAAGTTGGACACGGAAGGGCATTACTGCAGATTATAAAAGCAGGACAACATATCCTTTTTTTCAGGACGTAATCCTCGGAGTGATATGAAAACATAGCTCTGCCTAACTTGTGACGTAGGCTCTCCGTTTGTCATCTGAGGCTGTGTCTTCATCTATCGCTTTGGGGACACCGTCCCCAAAGCGCTTTTTTAAAGTCACCTCATTGGTACCATTGCGAGAATGACTTCAGTGTTCTTTTTGCAGTAATTCGAAAACTTCTTCTTGCTGCTGAGCACAGAGGGAGTCAAGAATAGCATTTATGGAACAGGGAATTTTTCACAGGCAGACGTGATCAATTACATCGCGCTTTTGTCTAATTCGGTGCACAGGCATCGACACAAGAATGGCGTGCCTCCGACGAAGTTTGAAGAGCATTTCTTTAATAGGCAGCCAAGGTTCTAGTAGATCTTCGGCCTGGCACTATGAGTCGCAAGATTCTGGCCGGACTTCGGACCGCGAGACAGAGTACGGTACTCTTTCGGCGTGATCGCATGCTTCTCTTTGAACGCTTTGTGAAAGGATGACAAAGACGTATATCCTGTGTCCATGCCTATGCTGAAAATAGAGTCATCTGTACTTGCCAAAAAATATTCAGATTCCTTGATCCTGTACTTGTTCAGGAAATGGCTAAAGTTATTGAACTTAAGTACTCTATTAATTACGGATCTCAAGCGGTATTCCCGTACATTCATTGCTTCCGCCAGTTTTCCGATGGTCAATCCTGATTGACGATAAGGCTTCTCCTTTTCCATGAACTCCAGAAGCCTGTCTTTCAATGCATAGTCCTTGGGCGATATGGCATCGAAGCCGCCGGTCACGGAGGCATCATTGACAATCGCCGCCATTGAAAATTCCGTTTGGAACGCGTTGAATCTGAACAGCATCAAGTTGACGGCAAGAATGGAGGGGAAAATAAAAATGTCGCGTATGATCTTGACAGTCTCTCCAGTCTCGTTAAGCGACTCCATGCCCATGCGAACCAGGACCCCAAAAGACACATCAATACAAACCCACAGCCAGAAGGTACCTAAAGTGGCGACGAACGCGACTCTGAGATTTCTGCGCGAATCAATCAGGTCCTGCCGATATTCAAGTACAGCCAGGCTGATGGTGTGAACATAAAGTCCAAGATTGATTATCTGCGGAACTATATGAAATATAGCGTACACCAGATTGTCAGATAGAAGCTCTGGGTTAGTCATGTACAATGCCTGTCCAACAGCTTTCAATACAAAATAGGCGGCAAAAAGTGCCCAGGCATAATGGGGCACTTTCTCTTCATGACGGAACAATGCGAAGGCCAGAAGCCAGATGACACCAGGTATCAGGTAGGTTATACGACCAACAATGTAGGCAGTTATAGTGCCTGCGCCCGACATACCATTCACCAGGTAGTACAGGTATGCAGTGGTACTGATTGCGAACAACAATAGGAGCTTTCCGATATACGTTTTTCTTTGGAACAGGAACGAGGAGAACGCAAGGAAGAGCGCTTGAGAGATAGATAACATTAAGGCCACTTCTGCAACTTGCATATATAACCCATTTTTTTTAATTATTAATTGGTCTTAGCTGCTTCTCATGATCAGGGTGGAAACTAAACTTAGTCTACTGCCTTAAAATGCCCCATTTCATCCTTCTGGGTTGTGGGAACCCTATGTACATAGCTTATCCAAGGTTCGTCCGCAGGGTATTCTCCTTTCAAAGAGGTGCACTGAGCAGCCCGCCCTTGAACCCTGGGTGGCGCTTGTAGCCACGCGCTGAGGCAATCTGAGCTAGTCTGTACACCCGATTCTCGCTGCAGGCAAAGCCGCCGTCGCGCATGTCCTTGGTGATGTTGCGGTAGCCATAAACGCAGCCGCTTTCGAGCCAGTACTGTTTGATCTGAGCAATCAGTTCTCCAT
>Ga0255138_1000082_pt1 | contig 25353 bp, 24 predicted proteins | sample Law_Colum_RepA_8_FD_188545 | JGI IMG/M metagenome (GOLD analysis project Ga0255138, IMG submission 188545) | Freshwater microbial communities from St. Lawrence River, New York, United States - Law_Colum_RepA_8d | ecosystem: Environmental > Aquatic > Freshwater > River | place: USA: New York... | reverse complement strand
CAGTCATTTTACATATAATATTATATTTTTTTGATAAATTTATAAATATATGATGTTTAGGATCATATGTGTTATGAAAATAGTTAATCATAAATTTAGAATCTAACAATAATTTGTGATCGTTGTCACATAATAATTTAACAACACTAATATTTATTGAATAAAATATTTTCCACAGATTTATTTTAAATTTATTCATCATATATTCATTCATATCATTCGATAATATATTGTATATAATACTATTAGATATTTTATAAGGTAAATATCTTAATGAACCGTTATATAAAATATATAAATACTTAACAGGTAAATTACATTTCTTGAAATCATCTTTATATTTAGAATTAATAATAACATCATAATTATCTGTAAAAATATCACGAATCCAAGATTTAATATCACTAAATATTGAGTTAAAATCATTTAAAGCAAGTTTATGATAATAATGAAATAATTTGTCATCATCAATATCATTGATTAAATTAATCATTTCTTGATTATAATATGACTCTTTATCAAATACACTAGATAATGCCTGTTTGAGTATATTCTTGACAATTACATTATCTTTAAGTTCGTTAATTAACATGTGTAATTGATTATTTGAATTAATTGATATTAATACATCATTAATATCATCTGGTGTCAAATCATTAATATGCAAATATGATTTGAAAATATCAAAATTTTTACACACATTAATACGTCTTAATATATCATTATTATTTAAGTCATAATTAACGATGTTGTTAATTCTTGCCTCCAAAACTTTATCAACATTAGACACATATTTACCAATATTTTTTGTGTCATGAATTTCATTGGATAATAAGTGACGTTGCAGCATATTGTTATTCATTTGTTACAATTCTAGTAATATTATGTTTAAATGTATATTTTTCATTTTTTTCATGAAAAAAATGAATGAATTAATATTAACATATATATTATTTAATATATTAATAAATCAAATGATTAACATAATTTCACAACATCCATACACTAAAATATATTCACATTCAGTCACGAGTAAATACACACATGATGAAAATAAATTTGTTCCAATACAGTATAAGACAATTGAATCAATCAAACCAAATTTTGTATTAAAATTAATTGATCATGTTTTATTGAACAAAAAAATAGGTCAAGATGAATATATGATAAGTCATAATGATGCAATTAAAATTGTAAATATGTGCATCGAAATAATAAATAAAATTATGATTGGTGGATATACTCATAATGATATACTCAGTGAATATGATTTACCAATATTATTGTGAAACATTACATTTGAAAATATTTAATCATCATTTGCAAAACTTTTTGTGGATCTTCACAATTATCATTCGCTTCTAAATATATGTTCTTAATATCATTGTAAAGTTTTGTAACATTATCATCACTTAAATACCACTTATTAACATCTGAATACATATTATTAATTATTCGTAAATATTCTTTATCATTTGTAGATTTAATTTTATGTTTTATAGTTAAAAGTTTCAATGTTAATATACTTACAATTTTATTGTTATTTAACTCATTAAAAAATGTTACTGAATTAATATTTGAATCACATAATATGCTACACATATGAATTATTATTGATTTTTCATTGTTTCTAAAAAATTTAACTATTTCAAGTATTTCGTTATTTTTCTTATTCACAAGTGGTTTCATATTATTTAAAACTTTTCTATCAACAATAAATAAATGACATGTCGGACAATATTTATTGTCATTACTATTATTTTCATGTGTTTTATTATATTCATGATCACAAAAAGACATATTGTTAATAAATACATGTATTTTACTATTATCATCAATTCTTTCACATATATTTACATCAACTAATGATTTCATAAATGATAATGCCAATAAATAATATGAATTAACTTTTGTAATTGTCCTTTTTTTTGTTATTTTACTTAAAATATCATTTGTTAATTCTTGATTATAATTGTATGATGATATTTTTTGATTTAAACTAATAATTTTATTATTACATGATATATACAATTGTTCGTATTTTAATAATTTCTTGTTGATTATAATTTCATCAATATATTTATTTATGTCAGGTTCTTCAATTAATAATAAATTTAGAACAAATAAATTTATTGCCATAATATTTAATATGTCTGCATTATTTCGGTCAATAATACTTATTAGATAATTATTATGTTCTTGAGCTTGTTTATTAATTGGTTTTAGTAACATATTTGCAATTACAAGATATTTATTTGAATATAAAAATTCATCAATCTTATTATTTTTCATATTCTCACATGTTTGGCATTTATTACCTGTTAATGGTGTTGCCATCATTGTTTTGTCGATTAATACTTTTCCACATGGAGATGCTATTTTATGTATCTGATTATAATCAGATAAATCATATTGGACAAATATATGGTCTTGATTATTGTTAATATTAATCCATTTTGCCGATAATCCTGGTATTAAATCACGAGCTAAATATGTCATATACAAATCCATTATTATATATAGTTATATGTGTCTCGTTTAAATGAAAAAAAATTGATTTATAATTATCCTTAACACTCGTCAGACATATATTGTTATTATGAAGAAAAAGATTGTCAATAATACCAGTTCAGATGAGTCTGATGTTCCAAAGAAGAAGAAATCTACCAAGAAAATATCCACCAGTTCAGATGAGTCTGATGTTCCAAAGAAGAAGAAATCTACCAAGAAAATATCAACCAGTTCAGATGAATCTGATGTTCCAAAGAAGAAGAAACCTGCTAAGAAAATATCAACTAGTTCGGATGAGTCTGATGTTCCAAAGAAGAAGAAATCTACTAAAAAAATATCAACTAGTTCAGACGAAGACAATAGCAAAGAATCAAATTCATCTTCTTCATCATCAGAAGTTTTTGTACCACAAAAAAAAACAAAACCCAAGCCAAAATCAAAATCAAAAACGAGTTCATCTCCTAAAACAAGTTCAGAAAATACAACTGCTCCATATGAATTGAAAGGATATGATTTATTACATAATAATCAAAAACAAGTTATAGAAGAGGCATGCGAATTATTAAAAACAAAGAGAGCAGTTTGTTTGTCATTGCCTATGGGATATGGAAAAACATTAATATCATTGATGATGGCAATTACTAAATATAAATTAGTGTTGGTTGTTTGTAGTAAAACATTGATATCTAATTGGGTTTTGGAAATAAAGAAGTTTTTTGGTAATAATATTAAATATGAAGTTGTTCATAGTGAATTTATGAAAACGGGTATTAAAACATGGCAACCACAAAAAGATACAAGAATTGTATTAACTACGTCTCAAGTATTAGCACAATCATATACAAAAGATATAGCAGACAAATTTGTGTTTTTGCCACCAATTAGGAGATTTGGACAAAATGAACACATTTATTTGTCATTTGATGAACCACTGACGACAAATAAAGTTGGTCCAGGATATTTACATTCACATAAATGGGATGCAATATTTATTGATGAATGCCATAATTATACAATGGTTACAAGTAAAGCTTGTAGAGCTATTGCATCATTAGCAGCTAAACATAAAATCTTATTATCTGGAACTGTGTTTCAAGAACCGAAATTTGATAGAATATTTGGATTTATAATTTTATTAGATATACCAGGTGTCAGAGATGTATTATCATGCAGAAATCTTATATATGATTCTAAATTTGCAGGCATATTACAATTTTGTATTCACAGAGAGAAAAATGATGATTTTAATGATGTAGAATTGGTAAAAAAAGTTATATTTCATAATTTATCTGAAGATGAAGCCAAATGTTATGGTGTAATTAGGAACATGATCATTGATATTCATAAAGAATATACTAAACAAATGGCATTATTGCATCATGAAAGAAATTATCAACACATTAGACATTTATCAGGTAGTTTATTAGCAACTGTATCTTGGTTACGTCAAGCGGTTGTTATGCCATCAATTCCATTGAGTAAAATGTTAATGACTATGATTGATGAAGATGATGATGATTCTGATGTTGATGCTGAAAAACCAGATGCTAATATTATTACAGAAATTTTAGAAAAAGTTATTAATAAATATAATCTTGACAAATGGTTTAAGAGCACCAAGTTGGAAAGTAGTACACGTATAGCAAAATGCTTGGAAATTATTAACCAACATAAGAATGAAAAGAAGATTATATTTTGTAGTTTTATTCTTTGCATGAATTTTGTATATAAATTATGTGAAAGTATGGGAATGGATGAATTATATATGATAACTGGTCAAATGAGTTTACCAGTCAGGACAAAAATATTGGCTGATTTTGAAAATAGCAAAGGTGGTATATTATTTGCATCATATAATATTGGTTCTGAGGGTTTAAATTTACAACACGCAAATGTTGTTATTATGTTGGACCTATATTGGAATAGAGGTAAACAAGATCAAGGATTGGCCAGAGTATTTAGATACGGCCAAAAAAATAAACAAGTTTATCAATATTTACTAATATCTAATACTGGATTGGAAAAGAAAATGTTGGAGAAACAAAATGATAAATTGAAAATATTGAATGAATTAAATACTGGTGCTGTAAAGACAAAAAAAATAGCAGCAATTAAAATTGAAGAAATAGTCCAAATTATTAATGAAGATACTAATTTTGATTTGGCAAATGTTGTCACTAATTTTGATTTGATGAAAAATAACAACACAGTAGAAACCAATTCACCATCATCCAGCAAATCAAATGTTGATATATATAAAATATATGATATAAAACGAAATATTTCAATTGATGAATTAAGAAATGTATATTATGCATTAGTTCGAAAACATATTAACTCGAATGATAATGTTAAAAAAAATATATTGACAATATGGGATATATTATCAAATGACACAAAGAAAAGACAATATGACAATGGAAAGATTAATGTTGATCTTTTACCAATGAAGAATAAGGTATTGTAGAATATATAATATGTTTATCGTCCAAATGTTTGATAGTATCATGTGATGTTTTATTTTGCATTGGTTCCGGTTCAGATATATTGACAATTTTAATTCCTTTTGGTTGAAATGCTTTCTTCATTAGTTTTATTTATATGTAAAACTGATAAATTCAAATACTTTATATGTTCATTTTTTTATCATAATTAACATAAAAAATGAAAAAAAATTTCAATAGAATCAAGACTACATAAAAGCAATTAAATGACTGATTCTATTAGATACATTGTTGTTAATAACTTTTCAACCAAATATAATATAAATCCAACTGAATTTAAATATGTGGAAAGTACATACCAAAAAAATGATTTAAGTACAAAATGTCAATCTAGAGTTGTTGATAAATCTATTCGACAATCATTTGAAGCATGTGATTTTAATATTAAATATTTCAGTCATGAAAAAGGTAACTATGTTTCTAGAATCAACGAATTATTTTTTGATTCAATGGAACCATATTTAGATATATTCGAATTAAACAATGACGATGATGATTATACAAACTGCAAATATAGCTGTGACAATTTGAAATTAATCAAATATGAAGAAGGTGGTTTTTTCCATAAACATTCTGATGGAACAAATGGTGATGATGTAAGATTTATATTTTGTATTCAAGCTCCAGAAGAAGGTGGTGAGTTTATATTATACAATGATGATGATACTGTATGTAAAGAAGTTAAATTTGAAAATAATATGTTAATATTGTTTAGACCATCAGTTTTACATGAAGCCAAACCAGTAATTAAAGGTGTTAAATATATTGTTACTGGAAATATTTACAAATCAGATGATCCTTCAGGATGGCATAGATTATATATGACAGGTAAAGATTAATTTATTTATTTAATAATTAATATTTTCATGTTATTTTATGGTAATGAAAGCAAATATTATTTTATTGACTCGTGTACTGCAGAGTTATCAAGTATAATTTAATGTAAAACAAGGATCTTAAACAATGTTAATAATAAATATCGTCTAAGTTTTGTTATTTAGTGCCAATGAATTTGTGGAAGATATTGATAATAAATATCGTTTTTTCGGCTTGCAAGCTCGCCGAAGCATCATTAAGCGGCGTCTAATGAAAATTAAGTTTGGATGATATTAATATTTACCAAATAATTATCGTCTTTTCGGCTCGCAAGCTCGCCGAAGCATCATTTGGTGTCGTTTGATAAAAATAAGATTTGGACGATATTAATGTTTATCAAATAATTATTGTCTTTTCGGCTCGCAAGCTTGCCGAAGCGTAATTTTGCAAATTGGATTTGGACAATATTAATGTCATTTATCATGTATTTAACATAAAAAAATGAAAAAATAATTCTAATAGAATCAAGACTATATAAAAGCAATAAAATGACTGATTCTATTAAATACATTATAATTAATAACTTTTCAACAGAATATAATATAGATCCATCAAAGTTTAAATATGATGAAAGCACATGTCAAAAAAATAATTTAACCACAAAACGTCAATGTAGAGTTGTTGATAAAACTATTCGACAATCATTTGAAGCATACGATTTTAGTATTAAATACTTCGATTGCAAAGAATGTGATTATGTTTCCAGAATCAATGAATCTTTTTTTGATTCGATGAAACCATATTTAGACCTATTCGAGTTAAACAATGACGATGATGATTATAAAAACTGCAAATATAGCTGTGATAATTTGAAATTAATTAAATATGAAGAAGGTGGTTTTTTCCATAAACATTCTGATGGAACAAATGGTGATGATGTGAGATTTATATTTTGTATTCAACCACCAGAAGAAGGTGGTGAGTTTATATTATACAATGATGATGATACTGTATGTAAAGAAGTTAAATTTGAAAATAATATGTTAATATTGTTTAGACCATCAGTTTTACATGAAGCCAAACCAGTAATTAAAGGTGTTAAATATATTGTTACTGGAAATATTTACAAATCAGCGGATCCTTTAGGATGGCACAGATTATATATGACTGGTGAAGATTAATTTATTTATTTAATAATTAATATTTTTATGTTATTTCATGATAATGAAAACAAATATTATTTTATCGAATTGTGTACTGCATAGTTATCAAGTACAATTTAATGAAAACAATGATTTAAATAATGTTAATAATAAATATCGTCTGGTTTTCGATATTTAGTGATGATGAATCTTTGGAAGATATTAATAATAAATATCGTCTTATCGACTCGCAGGCTAGCCGGAGCTTCATTGAATGGCGTCTAATGAAAATTTTATTTGGATGATATTAATAATAATTATCGTCTTATCGGCTCGCAAGCTAGCTGGAGTGTTATTGAGTGGCGTTTGATGAAAATTTTATTTGGACGATATTAATATTTACCAAATAAATATCGTCTTTTCGGCTCGCAAGCTCGCCGAAGCGTCATTGAGAGTCGTCTGATGAACACTAAGATTTGGACGATATTAATATTTACCAAATAAATATCGTCTTTTCGGCTCGCAAGCTCGCCGAAGCGTCATTGAGAGTCGTCTGATGAACACTAAGATTTGGACGATATTAATATTTACCAAATAATTATTGTCTTTTCGGCTCGCAAGCTCGCCGAAGCGTCATTGAGAGTCGTCTGATGAACACTAAAATTTGGAAGATATTAATATTTACCAAATAATTATTGTCTTATCGGCTCGCAAGCTCGCCGAAGCGTTATTGAGAGTTATTTGATGAAAACTTATTTGGACGATATTAATATTTACCAAATAATTATCGTCTTATCGGCTTGCAAGCTCGCCGAATCGTTATTGAGAGTTATTTGATGAAAATTAAGTTTGGACAATATTAATATTTACCAAATAATTATCGTCTTATCGGCTCGCAAGCTCGCCGAAGCGTTATTGAGAGTTGTCTGATGAAAACTTATTTGGACGATATTAATGTTTACCAAATAATTATCATCTTTTCGGCTCGCAAGCTCGCCGAAGTAGAATTAAACGTCATTTGATGAAAATTAAGTTTGGACGATATTAATATTTACCAAATAATTATCATCTTATCGGCTCGCAAGCTCGCCGAAACGTCATTGAGAATTGTCTGGTGAAAACTTTATTTGGACGATATTAATATTTACCAAATAATTGTCGTCTTATCGACTCGCAAGCTCGCAGAAGCATCATCGAGCGACGTGTAATGAAAACTTTATTTGGAAGATATTAATATTTGCCAAATAATTATCATCTTATCGGCTCGCAAGCTCGCCGAAACGTCATTGTGAATTGTCTGATGAAAACTTTATTTGGACGATATTAATATTTACCAAATAATTATCGTCTTATCGGCTCGCAAGCTCGCCGAAGCGTTATTGAGCGACGTTTAATGAAAACTAGATTTGGACAATATTAATATTTACCAAATAATTATTGTCTTTTCGGCTCGCAAGCTCGCTGAAGCATCATTGAGAGTTGTCTGATGAAAACTAGATTTGGACGATATTAATATTTACCAAATAATTGTCGTCTTTTCGGCTCGCAAGCTCGCCGAAGCATCATCGAGCGACGTATAATAAAAACTAGATTTGGACGATATTAATGTTTACCAAATAAATATCGTCTTATCGGCTCGCAAGCTCACCGAAGCATCATCGAGCGACGTATAATAAAAACTAGATTTGGACGATATTAATGTTTACCAAATAAATATCGTCTTATCGGCTCGCAAGCTCGCCGAAGCGTCATTAGACGTCATTTGATAAAAATTAAGTTTGGACGATATTAATATCTACCAAATAATTATTGTCTTTTCGTCTCGCAAGCTCGCCGAAGCGTAATTAAGAGTCATTAAATAAATCTTGATCCTGGACGATATTAATGTTTATTAAATAATTATCGTCTTATCGGCTCGCAAGCTCGCCGAAGCGTCATTAAGAGTCATTAATGAATCTTGATCCCAGACGATATTAATATTTATTAAATAATTATCGTCTTATTGGCTCGCAAGCTCACCGAAGCGTCATTAAGAGTCATTAATGAATCTTGATCCCAGACGATATTAATATTTATTAAATAATTATCGTCTTATCGGCTCGCAAGCTCACCGAAGCTTCATTTGATAAACACAGGAATTTGGACGATATTGATGTTTATCAAATAAGTATTGTCTTTCCTACTCGCAAGCTCGCCGAAGCGTCACTGGGTGTCGTCTGGTGACTTAGATTTGGACGATATTGATGTTTATCAAATAAGTATTGTCTTTCCTACTCGCAAGCTCGCCGAAGCGTCACTGGGTGTCGTTTGGTGACTTAGATTTGGACGATATTAATGTTTATTAAATAATTATTGTCTTTCCGGTTCGCAAGCTCGCCTAAGCGTCATTAAGAGTCATTGAACGAATCTTGATCCTAGACGATATTAATGTTTATTAAATAATTATCGTCCTATCGGCTCGCAAGCTCGCCGAAGCGTCACTGGGTGTCGTCTGGTGAAACTTAGATTTTGACGATATTAATGTTTATTAAATAATTATCGTCTTTTCGGCTCGCAAGCTCGCCGAAGCGTTACTGGGTGTCGTCTGGTGAAACTTAGATTTGGACGATATTAATGTTTATTAAATAATTATCGTCCTATCGGCTCGCAAGCTCGCCGAAGCGTCACTGGGTGTCGTCTGTTGAAACTTAGATTTGGACAATACTTATAATTACCAAATAATTATTGTCTTCTCGGCAAGCTTGCAAACCGAAGCTTCATTTGATAAACACCGGAATTTGGACGATATTAATGATTAATAAATAAATGTGTCTAATTATTTTATCCATTTCAAATGTTTAACAACATTTAATATATTTTAAACGTGTGTTTAATATCAAATTATCATGAATGTTTTAATTAAAACATTGTATCAATAAATAAATGGTTTGCTAAATGTTAATTTAAAAATATTAGAGACAACATAAAAATGTTCTACAATTTAGATATCGTCAAAACAGCTGTGCGTCTCGAGAACAATCTTTAATTATTGTTATAAGTGTTCTTCATTTTCATAATCTTAATGAGAGTATATTATATTATCTTACACTAATAATTACTACAATTTGTCATACCCTTAAATATCTTGTCAATATCATTATTATCTATAATATATTTACCATCCAAATATAATAATATCATCTTCATTGCAAATAATACACATCCATTATAATCCAATGTCCTGTCTTTTTTAAACACATAACATTTATCAGTAACTAGCACTGTATATGAAGCATTTTTTGTTAATGTTTTATCATTGATTATTTTATTTACTAATTCATATAATTCTGATTTAGGTTTATGTTCAATATGATTCAAGTGATTATATAATGTTGACAACATTGATTGCATTTTTGGAAATTCTAATTTCAATATAGATTCGCATATGTTAAAATATATATAACATGTATTATCAGTATATATAATTTCTTTTTTATCATTAGTTACAACATTTTTACTTATGCCTAAATCCATGACTATATTTCCATTTATCATTTTATTACAGTCACCATCAATACTTATTATATGATAATTATAGCAAGACATATTGTGTCTTTTAACAATATATAATTTATGAAATTTACTCATCAGATTATATTCTTGATAAAATGGACAAAGAATAAAATTCTCATCCAAATAATTTTCTTGATAATCTTCAAAAAATTGATTATACATATTTTTTAATGATAATATTAATTCATTTGGTGAATCTTCATTTAAGTGTGTGTCAACATAATTAATAAGATTACGAGGTATAATATCTTTAGATCCTCTAATATCGTCCAATTGGAATAACATTGTGCAACTGTGTAATAATTTCATAACAGCGTTATCATCTGACAATATATCTGGACAACTTGTTGTTGGTATATTTAATAATTTGAATATTTTATTGTAAGATATCGAAAAGTTATATATAAGCGAAGTAAATATTGGAGCAAATGATCTAAAACCAACATAATTATATTTTGAATATTTATATTTACTTATTAGATTGTTTACGCAATTGAAAATTCTGGGCTTTTCACATTCGTCAATACATTCAACTGGAATTATTAATATTGACAATATATATGTTAAATTTACAACATCAATAAAGCTATTTAATAATATACTTTTTCCATATGGTTGAATATTTTTCCATGCTATTCCTAACACAAGAGTTGTTCTGTATTTATCCAAATGATTAATATTAGCATATAATGAATTAAGCATTTGTAATGAGTACATAAATGCAGAATGACGATTTGGAATTAATTCATATTCAAAAAACAATGTTATTAATCCATTGATATATATTGTATCTTTTTGTGACGATATTTTCATGTTAAATATATGTTCAATTATATCAACAAATATTAACATCATATAAAATATTGTTCCTTTCTTTTCTAAATGCTTATTTAAAATATTGTTAAATACTTTAATAACATCACGTAAAATTTCTTTTCTCTTAAATTCTTCTTTTTCCAATATAATATTATCTTGTGTGAGTGTATTCTTTTTCTTCTTTCGTTTATTTGTTTGTGTTTTTGTAACCACACATTTATCATCAATATCAATATATTCATCTTCATCACAGTAATCATCATCGTACAGTAAAGATAATAATTGATATGTGTTTTTTGTATATTCTGTATTTTCTATTTTCTGTTTCTTATTAAATTTATTGTAATTAGTTTTATTTTCATTAAAAGTAAATATTAATCTATTATGATGTTCATATGTAATGTTTTTATTGAATGAAATTGTCACTGACGACATGTTAAATTTTTTTGTATGATAAACACACATACCACTAAATCTTGGATTAAAATCAGATTCTTTAATACATTTTAATTCACTGTGTTCTATGCCAAATTTATTAAAATCACCAACAATGACAATATTATTACTGAAATCTAAATAATGTTCAATTGTTGACTTTAATGAATGTTGTTCTGGATTGACATCAAATAACATTTTTAGATTAATTAATGTAAATGATGTTTTTTGAGTTGATATATTCAATATTTGTATTCGATTGATAAAAATTGGACTAATTATTGATGAAGTGTCAACAATATCAATATTAAACATATTTTTCTTGACAATAACTATATTAAATATTCCAGTTAAATATATTGTTGATGGTATTTTAATCATTTTAATAAATTTATCAATAAATGTTTTTATTTCATCAGCATTCAAGATGATATTATTATGTTTTAGTAATGTTTCAAATGACATGTTTGGATTTTTGTATACACTCACATAAAATGTATATTCTTCCAATAATTTAGAACTTAATGACAATAAATGTAATAATTCAATATTTACTTCACAATATGAATTTATTGAATATAATGATAAATTATTAATTATGGATGATATTTGATTTTCATAATAAATATATCTTTTGTTTTTAATATCAAAACCATTATTAATTATGGATTCGATATCATTTAGTGTGATATATTCTATATTATCGCAACCACAGTTATGCACGTAAATACTTATTGTCATAATGCTTTAATGATATAATACAATAAAAAAATAACATTTTAATTTATCAATTTTTTTGTATGAATTTATTCAAATATTTAACAACACCAGGCATATTATTTTCTTTTGCGTATTTAATCATTAAATTTAGATCATTGTGTTCCAATAACTTAAAACAATTTAATGCAAAAAAATTATTGAATGTCATTATTTTATAAAAATATATTTCATCGTTTTCTGTATATATATCTATTTTGGATATGTATTTAAATTTATCATTATCGTTCATAATATAATCCAACATGTATCTCTCAAATACATTATTAATACTACAATATGTAAATGAATTAATATCATGATGTTTATTAAAACCATCAATGTACATATGGTTAGATTTTAGTAATTTATACATTTGATAATTGTTACAAGACTATATTATGATGTATAATCTATCAATTTTTTGTTCCAAGAATATAATTCACATATATTCTTATTGTTCTGAGGACGATCAGGTGATTGTTATCACAAGACTATGATTGTATCTATTTATCAATTATATTTTGAAAAAAATTGAATAATCTATTCATAATAAAATATTGCTAATTATAAGTAATATGTCCAAACATAAATCCAAATCTAATAAAGAAATAACTAACAAAGAGTGGGACAAAGAAAAGAAAGTGATCATCGATAATACTATCAATAACAAATTAGATGGTAAAACATTAAATTCTTTTTTAACATCAAATGGATATTATGTTCGTTATTCAAAAATATCTGATGAAAATAGAGATAAAATAATAAATGATTTAATTGTATCACCAGCAGGATTCGCACAACCTGGAACAATTAAATATGATTTTTATGAATATATTAAAATTAATGATACATTGTACATTGAACTTCCAAGATATTATGCACAAACCTTATTTGGTATGGCAGAACATTCATTTCATAATCCAATAAAAACAAATTATAAATTCAATGCAAAATTAAGACCATATCAAAATACAGTTATTGAGAATTATATGAAAGGGCGTGATGATAATGGCGGAGGGTTAATTAAATTGGGTTGTGGAAAAGGTAAAACTATGATTGCAATTGCCATCGCACAAATGATAGGATTAAAAACATTAATTGTTGTTCATAACACGCAATTACTAGGACAGTGGAAAGATAGAATATCATCAGTTACAGATGCTCAAATTGGACACATTGAGGGAAAAATATGTGATGTAGAAAATAAAGATATAGTCGTTGGTATGGCTTTAACTATAGCAAAACGCGATTATGATAAACTATTTGATCAATTTGGTCTCATCATTTTTGATGAAGCACATCATTATTCATCCAAAGAGTTTTCTAAAACAGTTCGTAAAACAGCATTTCAATATACATTAGCATTAACTGCAACACCAAGAAGAGTCGATGGATTGATGAAAGTTATGCATTGGTATATAGGTCCAATAGTACATACTGACGGTGTTAGAATTAATCCTGCCTTGCATGTAAGACAAATTAATTTTTTCAGTAAAGATACATTGTTTGCTGAACAAAAACAATGGATACCTTTTCAAAGAAAATATGTTGTTTCAGCTGTTAAAATGTTGTCCAATATCATTGAATTAGAATCGAGAAATAAATTAATAGTTAAAATTTTAAATAGTCTCAGGCAAGAAAAAGGACGATATGTATTAATATTGGGTGATAGAACTGAACAATTAAAAACATTAAAAGAAATGTTGGATAAAATACTTGACAAAGAAATTAAAGACAGATTGATAAATGAAGAAGATTGTCCAACAAGAATGCATACTGGAGAACAATCACAATCATCTAGAAAAGAAGCATTAGAAAATGGAAGAATTATTTTTAGTTCAATGCCTTTAGGAAAAGAAGGTATGGATGCTGCAAATTTAAATACATTAGTATTAATTACATCATGTAAAGATGCAGAACAAATTGTTGGAAGAATTATGCGAGCAGATTTAGAAGAAGATGATATTAGACCATTAATAGTTGATATGGTTGATGATTTGTCAATATATAAAAATCATGGTAAATTAAGAGCTAAATTGTACAAATTAAGCTTATTTAAAACAAAACAATATTATGCAATTGATAAAAATATAGTCTATCCGGATGCATATGATAAATATAAAGAAGGTAAAATTGATAAAATAAAATCAGGGGATATTGAAGATGTTGATAATATCTTGTCAACAACAAAAATATCTTCAGATGATATTAAAAAAATTGACAAGGCTGTTAAAGAATTTGATGAAAAGCAATTCGAGGCAAATCTAAAAAAATTAGACAAACCAGATCCACCACAAAATATATTCATGAGAAGATTAATTTAATTTTTTTATACAACATATTATAATATAATGTTCAGCATGAGTACGTTCATTTGGATAATAGTTGCAATCGCCATTGTAGTTATAATGTGGTATTATTGTTTTAGTGGTAAAACAGAACAAAATCCTAAAAAGAAAGTGAAAAACAATTCATCGAGTAATAAATCAAGTAAAAAATAATATAATTGACATTATTATAATGTTTGTCATATGGATAATAATTCTTGTTATAATTGCTGGATTAATATGGTATTATTTTTTCAGTGGAAAAACATCAAAAGAAAACATGAATAATGATGGTGTTATATTAAATAAAAGTGATGTTTTAACTGGTGCTGATGGTAAAACAACCATGAAGTTTGTTGGTAATAAATTAATATTATATTATAATGGCAAAGAAGTTTTCAGTTTTTCAGAAGATGCTGATACTGATTTTGAATCATTGACAATTGGTAAAGATGGTAAGTTATTATTGAATTATGTCAATAATAAATATCCTCCAACATTATTATTTATTGGCAAACCAGATTCTGAAAACTTAAAATTTGTGCTGAATAATGGGAAAATATATTTGTCATCTAATGATGATGTTATATTTTCAGCACCATCTGATGAATAATGTAATGTAATTATATTTTCAGAACCATCTGATGAATAATTTTTAACTTATAATTTATAATGTTGTATATTATTGTTATAATAATATTAGTGTTTATTTTTGTGTTATTATACAAATATTATCCTAACACAAGAAATGATGAATATATGACTGTTTTACCTGGCGAAGTTATTCTTAATGTTGATGAAAAAGTATCTAATGACGATGGTGTAACCACATTAGCATTAAATAAATATTCATTGGAGTTATCAAGTCCAACTGTCAATTATTATGTAAATGTGCCAGATAATGGTGAATTTATGAATTTAGATCTTGGAGTTAATGGTGAATTACTATTAGTCTACAAGATTGATAATGACGTTAAAACAATGACGATATATAATGGTGATCATAGTAGAGGCCGTAAGAATTTTTTCTTATATATCATGAACGATAGATTATCATTGTTCAATGAAACAAATCTAATTTTTCAATTGCCATAATATTATTTAGTAACTATTTTATATATCATCTTGTCAACAACATAATTTTTGTATTTTTTAACTGCCATTTGTAACATACCAAATTCATGGTCATCTACAATATGTGGATATTTCTTTTTTACATATCTGTAGCCATACTTGTTATAAACGACGTTATCAATAACTTTACTGTCAGGTCCAGAACTATATTCAGAATCAGAATCTGTTTTATTAGTATGTTCTTTGTAATTTTTTTTGAAATAATTTTTATTGATCTCAAAATTATATATTTCTTCACCAATTGTTGTTTTAAATTCTTCACAATTACACATATCTGCAATTAAAGATAATGTAATTAGGTCAACAATATTGTCTTTACCTAAAATTGATATTTTCTCAACAACAGTTTTGTCATTACCTTCATAAATAATGTCATTATTTGATGTGTTGATAATTTGAATCATTTTTATATTATTATTAATTATAATAAATATGACTTCCATTAAAAATAATATCAAATATGATGATTTATTTAATTATACTGATTATTTTCCTAAATATGATTCTGGTGTATTTAAATCAACATCATTTGATAAAAATAGAACAAAAATATTGATGTACGGATCAGACAATAATAAAGAAGTATATGATGTCTTAAAATTAAATCATGAAATTAAATACATTACTCCATTAGACTATACTCTAGATATTTATGATGATATTTATCTTGCAATAATATTAATTGATACTTATGAATCTAGACAAATTATAGCTAATATAAGATGTATGTATTTGCCAATATTTTGTAATTTTGACAATAAATGTTTACAATGGTATGACACATTACAAATACATAAATTTATTCCATATGTTAAACCAGCAACATCACCGTTAATATCTGTCATCATGCCAAATTATAATTGTGGAACGTACATAAAAGATGCATTAGATACAATTTTATATCGTCAGACATATAAAAATATAGAAGTAATAATAATTGATGATGCTTCTACTGATAATTCAGTTGAATTAATAACTAAACAATTAAATAAAAATGTAAAATTATTATGTAATCAACGCAATAAAGGTGCATATTATTCAAGAAACAGAGGATTAAAAGAAATATCACCAAACAGTAAATTTTTTACAATTATTGATGCAGATGATAGAATATTATATAATAGATTCGTAGATGATTTGATGTTTTTTGTTGAAAATCCCGATTATGTTGCAGTAAGATCAAAAATGATAAGAGCAAATGAAGTTACATTAAAATTATCTCCAACAGGATCTACATATAGTCCTACTGTTATATTATGTAGAACACAAATTATTAAAGATATAGGTTATTTTATGAATGTTAAATTTGGAGCTGATCATGATTATTTTATTCGTATTGATAAATTTTATGGTAGTAAAAGAATTTGTAGTTTTGATAAAATTAATTATATTGCTTTAGTGCGTAAAAGTGGAACTAATTTAACTCAAATATATAATTCATCTGTTAGAATGCAATTTGGTAAAAATTGCAGTGACAGAGTACAAAAAGGAATTACATTTTGTAAATTTTTAGATGATGAAAATAAATTAAATGTTGGAACATTATGCAAATTACCTAGATTATCATGTTACAATATTTTCCATTTAACAAATGTTAATGATTTGAATAAAACAATTGATGAATATAATATAATTGTATGTAATGAAAATGATTTAGAAAATATCAATTATTGTGCTAATCATAATATCATTTGTGTAAATGATGATAATAAAATTGTAGAAATAATAAATGATGATATTAAAAATATTTACCTATCAGGAGAATTATTATTTTTAACTAACTAAACATTTTGTTTTTTCGTGACGTCTCACAACATTATCATGATCATCTCTCATGAAATTTCGTTCTTCAACTGTGGCTGACAATACTTTATGTGGTAAATCTAAATCTTTCATCATAGACAATAACGCATTAGTATCTTTTGGGAAACATAATCCGCCATAACTCATTTTACCATCAGTTCCAGGAACTTGTGTATGCATGGGATTTATCCAATTATTTTTAAGCATCATTTCTCTAACATTATTAAAATCAGCAGATTCTATATTTTCATCCAAATATTTAACAACACAATATAATTCATTAAAATATTGTATTTTAACTGAATAAAACGTGTTACACGCTATTTTCATCATCTCTGTCTCAACTGATGTTCCAGTGCTAATAACAGATTGTGGCCAATATTCTGTATATAACTTGTATACCATAGCCATATCATCATTTGTACAATTTTTACTTTTTCCCAAAACTATATGGTCTTGTTTAACTATATCATCATATGCTGTTTTTGCTGTTAAAAATTCGGGGTTATAAACAAAATGTAAATTTGGATACGTCGTGCATAACTTATGTGTTGTACCTGGTGTTACGGTTGATTTAACGACAATTACACCACTATAATTGTTATCTTGTAAATATTTACAAACTTCAAAAGTCGCACTATTGTCATAACTATTTAATACCTCGGAATATTTTGTTGGTAATGCGGTTATGATTATATCTGAATCTAGATAATCATTAGGATTAGTTAATATGTTGTCCAATATATCATCATGGAAGTTAGTCTTGAATTTATCATAACCATAAAAATTATATTCTGAATTGGCATTTATATTAACAAATGCACGTAATAAAGCTTCCCCAACAAAACCTAATCCAATAATAGTTATTTTTACCATATGTTATAATATACACCAATAAAAAATCAAATTTTCTAAAAATAAATAATGAATCATTATTTACTATAATAATGATAAATTCAAATAAATTAATATCTAACTATTTCAGAATCAACATATGTTGATTTGACAAATTGATTAATAAAATTCATTGCACCACCAGATTGTTTTTTAAGACCTTGTTCTTCTGGTTTGGAAGATTCTTGTTTAGCAGAAGCTACTCTAGAATATTCTTCCATTTCTGGTTTAGCAGAAGCTTGTTTGGCAGAAGCTACTCTAGAATATTCTTCCATTTCTGGTTTAACAGATTCTTGTTTAACAGATTCCGGTTTCACAGATTCTTTTTTGATAGATTCTGGTTTAACAGATCCCTGTTTGACGGATTCTGGTTTATCACCTGGCATAACATGAACTTCAAAACATGTTTCTTTAACAACACAAACTCTATCAGGTTTTTCTTCAGCATGTGTTCCACCTGTTTGTGTTTTTGTAACACTTGCAACAGGAGCTGCAACAGATTGACTGACGAAAGCTGAACTATTTGCAGAAACTGCACCACCATTCATGTTATTATTTCTTAACATTTCAACATACGATGCAATTTTTTCAGTATATGCGAGAATTTTTTCTGTGTTTCCTTCAGCATTGGAAATCTTGCCATTATACTTTAATAACTTATTGCAAATTGTTTCGAGGTTTGACATTATATTATATTTAATATATATATTATTTTTTATTGCAATATTCGGATAATTTATTTACATATGGATCTATCAATGGTTTAATAACAATGTAATAAATAGCTATTGATAATATTATAACAATACATGTTTTAAATACAGTAGGATCAAATACACCACCAAATTCAAAATCGATTATTTTAGTGATAACAAATATTAATATTACATTAATAACATATCGATGACTATCAATTATGATGTTACCGATTTTATGTGATAATGTTTCATTTGATTGCTGACTATTATTTTCATATTGAGTATTTTCCATATATTATTATCTTCTAGATTTAGATCTAGACTTTGATCTTGATTTGGACCTAGATCTTGATTTAGATCTTGACTTCATTCTGGAAGCTCCACGTAACTTGCGAATTCTCTCTTTTTCGTGAATATCTTTTGATAATTTAGTTATTTTCTTAAGATTATTTTCAAGTTCTTTTTTAATTTCACGAACTTCTTCTTTTCTATCAAATTTTTCAGCATAAGGTAAATCTCTCTTTAATTTAACATTTCTACCCTTTAATTTGATTATGGCATATTTCATGTTCATAACATCTTTTTCATGAGTATCCTTCTTTTTTGTGGATAATTTTTTGTCCATTTTTAATTTGTTCAATTCACTTTGATCAATTTTAACAAGACCATATAAACGAACTTGCCCTTTACTTAAACATTCTTTTGCTGAACCTTTACGATGATTCTTGGGTATGGGACCGGCACCACAATACGGCACTCCTTTTTCGTCTTTAGAATTCTTTTTACTTGACATTCTTATATTAATTGACCGCATTAATTATTTATTAGTGCATATAAATTATTAATAACAATACAATATTCATGTTCTATACCTAATTTAATAAACGAGTCTGATTCTTTAATGTTATAATTAACGATAGAATCTTCATTAATTAAATCACACACAGACACTAGATTATCATCCAACAATATTTTTTGATTGAGACTTAAATACGTATCGAATGATGGTAAATTTGGTTTGATTGAATTTTTCTTAATTAAAACACAATTCCCTTCATTTTCATCATTAGATAATTTATCGATCTTTATAAACAACAATCTTTTTTTCTTATTTTCGTGATCATAAAATTCAATTATATCATTTGTAGATAAATTTTTTGCTAATTCATAATACTTATAACAAGATCCCGTACATTGAAGATTAGTATCACCATGTAAAACGATAACCATTATATATATGATGTGAAAATTAATTAACGACGAATCCGCAAAAATCAGCATGAGATCCATAGAAAATATTATACATTAATCTTCCGAATGCAATCATCCATAATAATGTGAGGAGACTATAACTAATATATGATAAGGAATTATTATCTTTGTCAAAATCATAAAATGGATTTATTATTCTTCCCATTATAGTGTCATTTTTGTCAACTGTTTCACCATTTGATTCACGTAATTTATGTTCCATTAATGTTAAACAACAACTATTATCACCCAATATCCAATGTATTATAATACCTGGTATTATAACTAAATATATAATCAATAACATATTTCCAGCGATAAATGGTGTTAATAAAACAAACAATATTATTAAAAAATGTATTATCATTATCAAATAAATAAGGAATTTATTGGTATTCATTTATATTATAATATATATTGACCAAATTATATTTTCAATTAATATATGGCGACTGATATGCATAAAAAGTATATTGAAATGAACAATCAATTAATTATCGCGATTTCTGGTTTATCTGGATGTGGTAAAAGAGAATTAGCTAATTATTTTTCAAGGGATTTCAATTTTGATGTTATATCGACAAATAGCTTCATTAAACCAGACTATAATGAGAAATATACATTGCCAAATGGAACTGAATATGAAAATATTACTGATAATGTTGATGCAATTGATTGGGTTAAATTTAATAAAACCGTAAATGATAGGAAAGATGGTGGTATAATAATTACTAGTTATGTATTTACTCCGGAATTAATGGATTATAAAATTGATATTGGATTTCATTTAAAATGTAGCAAAGATAAATTGTTGGAAAATAGACATAAATTTATATATGAAAATAATGATAAAGAACCATACAAAAAAATGTATGAATTAATGAATTCTAAAATGGACAAGTATATTTTGAACCAAATAACATTGCCGAAATATTATACATATAAAAATATTATTGGGACATATATAAATACAGATAATATTAAAATAGAAGAAGTTTATGACAAAGCATTTGATATAGTCGTTAAAGCAATTAATGATGATTTGATAAAAGTAAAAGGATTACGTGGATATATTAGTTATGATTAGAATTTTTAATTATTAAAAATACATTTATATATTTAACACACTTTTTGGAATATATTAATGATAATTTAATATTATTATGGTTTTTTTATATAAATATTTAGTAACTTCAAGATAACCATTGTGACAACAATCAAAGATTGTTCTCAGAACAACTTAGTTGTTATGACAAGCCCATCGACATGCACAATTATCATCTAATTGAAAATCTTCTTTTGTTAATTCAATTTCTTGATGTAAATATCTAACGACATCGATATGACCATGTTAACAAGCCAATTGACATGCGGAGTCATTATCATCTTTTATCAATCCAATTTCTTCACGTAAATATTCAACAACATTAATATAACCATTATCACAAGCCCATTGACATGCTAAATTATCATTAGATTGAAAATCTTGTTTTGTTAACCCAATTTCTTGATGTAAATATTTAACAACATTGATATGACCATTACGACAAGCAAATCTACATGCAAAATTATCACCCGACTTAAAATCTTGTTCCGTCAATCCAATTTCTTGATGTAAATATTTAACAATATCGAGATGACCATTTTCACAAGCCCATTTACATGCGAAATTATCGCTTGATTGGAAATCTTGTTTTGTTAATCCAATTTCTTGATGTAAATATTTAACAACATCAACATAGCCATTATAAATAATCCATCTAAATACATAAAGATTGTTTGATTGAAAATCTTGTTTTGTTAATCCAATTTCCTCATGTAAATATTTAATTAAATTGCGCGCATCAAATAATTTGCCAATATCACATATATTGGTTTTAATTTTACCATCAAAAATAATAAACTTAGCTTCTTTATTTGGAATTATTTCGCAAAAATAATAAGACTCTAACCGAACTCCAAACCAACATAAAATATTATATTGTGACGCAAAATGAATGCCGTTCATGCATTTAAATTCATCAAAATAATTGGCAAAAAATGTCTTGTTTTCGCAATACTGTATATCATGACATTTCAAATCTTTCGGAAATAACTTAAAGAATCGTTTACCACCATTTATTTTTATAAACTCATCATAATTAAGTATGGACATTTTAACATTAATATACGTGTATTTCGTATGAATATTTATTTGATTTTTTTTCAATGATAAAGTAATTAAATTAAAACACAGTAAAATTGTATATATTGAAATAATGAATAATACATAATATGTTGTACCAAGTGGCATTCCTTAACACACTTTTGGAATATATTTATTCATAATGAATTAATTTATTTTTATATTAAATAAGTTTGCAATTTATATGATGATTATATGTGTTCATAATTTTTGCAAATAAAAGTCCGAATAATAACAATATAATATGTGAAATGAGGAATATGATACATATCAATCAAAAGCGTAAAGTTGCACTTGGTTTAGTAATTTAATGTACAGCTGAAAAAATTGAAATTCAGATACTCAAATCAATAAAAAATTAATAATGTTAATGAATAAGATTGATCGAAAATATTTGAGTCAAATGAATGATGATGACATAATTAAATTAATAAAATCAAGGAAACGTAATGAAAATATATGTGTCAAATTAATGGATAATGCAGGTATATATTGTACTAAATGCAAAGAATTGTTTACAAAACATAAAGTAAAATATGATATAAGAGGTTTTATTGATGATGAAGAATATTTGCATTGTTGTGATGATTGTGGTGATTGTCATAAATATTCTTACAATGTGTTTTGTACTAAATGTAATAATTGTAACAAAAAAGAAGAATGTGATCAATGCAAAACTGATTCAAAGTATTTGGATAAAATGTCTGATGAAAATAAAATTAAATTAAGAAAATTACGTAAAAAAAATAAATCAGAATGCATAACACTTTTAAATACAACCAAAATGTATTGTATGAAATGTTGTGAAACATTTAAAATTAATAAAGATTATTGTGATGATCGTGGATGTGTTGATAATGATGAGTTTGTTCATTGTTGTGCGGATTGTGGTGATTGTCATGAATGCGATAATGCAATGTACTGTTCATTTTGTAATGAATGCCATGATGGATCACCTAATTATTTAGATTTATCATATATTCAATGTCCTAAGTGTAATGCGTGTTTTTCCATATCATTGTATAGTCATGATATAACATGTCCAGAATGCAAATATGAATTTAATTATGATGATTAATTTATGAGTTAGATACAAATCACATATACTGTGTGCATGATGACGATATTAATATGGAAACATTAATTGATAATTTGATATAGTCTGTATAATAACGATGTTGGTGTGCAATTATTTGCAAACAATAATTAATAATTTAATATAGTCTGAATAATGACAATATTTATTTACAAATATTAATAATAAACAATAAATATTGTCTTATTGATCAAATCGCAAGCTCGCCGAAGCGTTGCTTAATTGAAACTTGGGATTTAGATGATATTAATATTTACTAAATAAATATTGTCTTTTCGGTCCGCAAACTTGGCTAAGCATCATGAAAAATTGAAAATATTTTGCTCAGGTAAATACACTGTTAATTACTAATAACAATGACTGATATTAACGATGTTTCTGTTAATTCATTATGCTATAAGGATGGATATTTGTGGGATGGTGATTCCAACGAATTTTCAACAATAATTAATCAAGCAGAACACAACGATGATATATGCAAATCATCAAATCATTATGGCAAGTTAATTTCCATATGTTTAGACATAAGAAATTTTACAGATCAAACCAGACAATCATGTTTAGATTATTTCAGATTTAATGCTAAAGTTAAAGAAATAAATTTTGACTATGCAAACAGAAGCAACTTGTGGTCTTTTTTATTTGTTGATCCGACATGTAAAGTATTTGTAAATAATGTGAAGCAAGTTTTTAATGCAAAAAATCTCAATGATGTTAAAAAATACATAAACAACAAAAAAGTTAAATGCTTGTTTAAAATCACTGAACACCATCCATGTGGTATTACATGTATACTTAAATATATTTGTCCCTACATTTACGAAATAAGAATTGATGAAGATATTAATATTATAACTAATAAATTAATTGTTAAAGATTATGAATTTAGTGTGATCAAATTTAATTACAAATGTTTTATTAGTTCTTCAAATTTATTATATTTAGTGCATGATGGTAAATATTATGTACAAAGTAATGAATTAAAATTAATAATAAACAAGAAAATAAATAAAGAAGATGAATATTTAATTGAAATTGAGCCAGACACATTAAAAAAAATATTAAATGGTCCACATGAAATTGTTATTAACATTGACTACATTGAATTAGTGAATTACAAATATAGCTTGAAAATAACTTGTGTTTAACCAAGTTATTATTTTATTTATTCTAAATAATTTTGCCAATTTTATTGAATAATGCTTCGACAAACAAGTTTGTGAAACAATACAACATCCAATAAACTAAAAATTTAAACAACATTAATATTTACCAAATTCATGTGTTCTTTTTTTGGCTTGTCGAAGCATCATTCAACAAAACAAATATTTTAGACAATATTAATATTTGCCAAATTTATGTGTCTTATCGGCTCGCAAGCTCGCCGAAGCGTCATTTAATGAAACTTTGGGTTTGGACGATATTAATAT
>Ga0255138_1000080_pt1 | contig 25841 bp, 17 predicted proteins | sample Law_Colum_RepA_8_FD_188545 | JGI IMG/M metagenome (GOLD analysis project Ga0255138, IMG submission 188545) | Freshwater microbial communities from St. Lawrence River, New York, United States - Law_Colum_RepA_8d | ecosystem: Environmental > Aquatic > Freshwater > River | place: USA: New York... | reverse complement strand
TACGTTCACAGCAGCGGCAGCGAGGAAGAGAGCGTCGAGGGTGGCGTCCGTCAGCCCCAGCACCAGCGCGGCGTTCATCACCAGCAAGCTGTCGCGCCGGAACTCCGTGGCGCCAAGCCACGCAAGGCGCACCAGCGGCGGGGTGGTGGGCGCGTCGATGTAGGCGAGGGCGGCAGGCAGCAACCCGAACTGCTCCAGCGCGGCGAAGGCCTGGAGCGGGGTGACCACAAGCGGAGGGACCGAGGCCTGCTCTGCGGCCTGGGCCTGCAGGATGATCTGCGCGTGCTCGTCGGAGATGGGCTCGCACCCTGGCGGCAGCATGCCGGCGTGCTCGACGGAGTCGAGGAAGTGCAGCCCGGTCTGGGGGTGTTTGAAGTATGGCATCAGCTCATCTCGCTCCACTGCAGTGCAGAAACTGTGCCGCCCGAGGGGGTCACCGCGTAGCGCTGGCCAGGGGGAACCACGAAGCACACGTTGACCGCGGTGGCCCCGTGCGACGGGGCAGACCCACCAGCGTTTTCGGTACCGACCACAGCGTTCAGCGTCCCGCCCGCACCGGTAAACACCGCGGTGACGGTCACGAAGATGGGGCGGCTCGAGGGGTTGTAGTAGCTGACCCCCAGCGCGCGGGCGCCCCCCGCCGGACGGTACAGCTGGCCCATCCCGAAAGAGGACAACGCCGCGGTGGCCTGCAGTCCCGCGCCCATCACCTTCAGGCTACCGCTTGCCCAGCCGCTGCCGGAGACCCAGGTGGCCTGGATGAGCCCGACCACACGATACGGGCGAGACGTCTGCGCGGCCGAGGCGTAGATGGTGTTGGCCAGCAGCGAGCTGGCCCCGATCAACGCAGCGTTGGCGGGCGCAGACTCGTCAACAGAGACACCGCCCGCGAGGTTCACGACCCCCAGCGCGACGCCACCATCGCTTGCAAGGAACGCCAGCACCGCGAGCGTGCTGACCGGTGCTGCCGTCGGGGCGCCGAGCGACGCGGTGGCCGGCACCACCAGGGTCAGCGGGGTGAAAACTTCTTGAGCCACCCCGGCCCCGAAGTCCAGCACGGTGGGGTCCAGCTTGATCTGTATGGCACCAAACAGGCCCCCCGGCACGAACGCGGTGAGCGGTTGAATTTTTTGGCGAGAGCTGGCGCTAACCAGGGCGAGGGCGGTGTCGATGGCCAGCTTGTCCAACGTGACTGCGCCATCCTGGATCATGCTGGTGGCGACCGAGTTGGTGGCGACTTCACCAACAGGCAGCGCTTGGTTGTAGCGCACGAAGCCGACGGCGCCCAAGGTCACCGGGGCGGGGAAGATGATGGTGCGGTTGGAGTCCCAGACGAAGTCGTAGCCAGGAGTTTGCGCGGCGCCTTCGATGAAGACCTGGATGTTGTTGACGCTGGCGGGGTTCGTGTCCAGCACGATGGACTGCAGTGCGACCCCCGTCCCTACGAAAGGGGTGACGCTCACGCTGCCGTAGGCCACTGTCGTGACGAGCTCCGCGGCGTCCAGGTTGACGAGCTTTTCGGCCTCACCATCCCAACCGATGAAGCCGTTGGGCACAGGCACCGGCAGCTGCGGGGGCGTCTGACCGGCGTTGACCGGCAGCAGGAGGGCCCGGCCGATCTTCTCGTCGACCTGCTGGACCTGCATGACGATGCGGTCCAGCGCGTCTTCTACCGACTGCGCCCGGTAGGAGCCCCCGTCAGGCAGGTCCGCCGGCTGGGACAACGCGACACCGCCGACGAGGGTCAGCCGGAACCCGGCGGGCAACGGGGTCGTCAAGGTGACGCTACCGCCGGGGCTGCTTTCCTGGTCGCTGTTGAGCGCGACGGTGTAGCCACCGATCATCTGCGACTCTGCGCCTGTGGTGTCAGCGGTGTACACCGCCACGTCCGCGGCGCTGAACACCTTGAACGCGAAAGCGTAGGGCACCGACACGCCAGTCCCCGTGTAGGTCGGCGATCGGCGGGTGGTGGCCTGCAAGGTCATTTAAGCTGCTCCGTCATCTGCGCGGATTGTCGGAGGCGAGCCCCCGAGCAACCGCACTGTCAAGGGGTCCTGCTCTCAGGGCTGACGGCGCCTGTGGCCAACCCGCGGGCGAAGTCCGCGGTGCTGGTGGGCTGCACCTCTTCGGTGGCGACCCCGGCCGCGAAGCTGAGCGGGCGAGCCAGCGGAGCGAAGGGCAGGCCTGTGGCCAACGTCAGCATGCTGGCCACGTCGCGCACTGCCTTGCGCTCGCTGCCTTCCCCGAACACAGCCTTGCTGACCGAGAAAGGCGCGTTGGCTGCGCTCTCGAGCAGCGACAGCGCTGGCGAGGGGCTGATGCGGTCGTCCATCGGGTTGCTGTTGAAGCGGTTGGCGACAGCCTGCCCGGCCACGTTGACCACCGGCACGGCCGAGACCACGCCCTTGGCGGTGCCCATGCCGAACACCGCGGTCAGCCAGTCGTCCAGCACCCGGCCGTCATCGTCCTCGTCGTCAGGCCCCCCGCGGAAGGCTTGGCTGATGGCTTCGCTGACCCAATACTGGCCCAGGTAGCCCATCACCGCGATGAAGAACAGCCGGCCGGCACCCTTCTTGAAGCCCATGTCCTTGTACGTGTTGACCAGTGCGGTGCCGTTGGTGTTCACGAGCATGTTGGTGTAGCCCATGAACTGCGAGAACATGCGCACGAAGGGATGCCCGGTCTCCAGCCGGCTGACGTCTTCGGGCAGGCTGGAGCCCTGCGTGGTCCGCACCAAGTTGTCGGCGTAGCGCACCGCGTTTGCATCGGTCATGCCCTGCTCGACGGCTTGGTTGAAGCCTGCCGTCCAGACCACCGGGCTGAAGATGTTGTCGACAGCGGACTGCATGAAGTAGGCGTGCTTGGCTGTCCAGGCCTGCCCACGCTTGAGCAGCGACGGGTTCACCAGCACCTCTTCCATCAGTCCGTGCATTGCCGCGACTTCGCTGTCCATGCGGTTGGCCATGTAGTCGCTGGCCGCAGCCACCTGCGCGGTGAACTCCTTGGGCCCAGCAACGTAGCGCGCCATGCTGGTGATGATGGCGGCCGGCTTCATGTTGTTGGACTTGAGCTTGGCCGCAGCACCCATGAGGCCCGTCACCTGCTGCGCCGTGTTGCTGACGTTGGCCATCATCGTGGCCAGACCGGCACGGCCGCGCAGCGCGGTGAAGAACCGCAGCAACCCGCCGTCCCCGACCACCGGAGTTTCAACGGCTTGCCGCGCAGCGGTGTTCAGCCAGGGCATCAGCAGGCCGGAGTACGCGGTGGGCTCGACCCGGGCCAGCGGCTGGCCAACGCCCTTGCGCCGCAGCAGCCGGTTGACGTCGGTCACCGCCGACTGCATGTGCGTGAAGAGCAGGACCTTGTCGATGTGTTGGGTCAGCGTGCGCAGGTCCAGCTTGAGCGGCCGGTTGTATTCGACACGGCCCTTGGTGAAGCCGCGGTTGGTCGAGGGGAAGGAGAACGCCATGTTCTCGTTCTCTGCCTCGGCCAGCTTGCGCAGCTCGCCGTCGACCACCAGGGCCGTGTCGACCTGGGCCGGGGCGTAGCCGCCACGGTACTCGCCGAAGGGGGTCTGCACGGGCTCCGCGGTGATCTCGCTGAAGTAGCGGCCATAGACCGTGCGGTGTGCCTCTTGCGCGGCTGGCTTCATGTCCTCCAGCAGGTCCCAGACGCCCTGCACGAAGTCCATGTGCTCCTTCCTGAGCACGCCATCGTCAGCCATGCGCTTGATGAAGGTATCCCACTTCGAGGTGTCCAGGCTGCCGTCGGCGTTCTGCGTTGCCCAGCCCCGGCCCAGCAGCAGCTTGCGCTTGTTGCTGGCGTTTCCGGTGTGCAGCAGGGCGTGCAGGATCTCGTTCATCGCGCCGCCACCGTCGCGCCCGAAGGTGTAGTTGAGCTCAAGGGCCGCGACAGACTTTGCCGTCATGAACGGTTTGATGCCATCGAGCAGCTTGACGAACTGCTCGATGCGGGCGGCCTTGTCCTTGCGGTACTTGTTGGCCGCGTCCTTGACCGGGCCGAACACCAGCCGAGCGAACGGCCCGCCGAAACGGCCGTCCATGCGCTCGACCCAAGACTCCATTCGGGTGGCGGCGGCCAGGAAGAACTGCAGCTTGCGCAACGCCTTCTCGCCGTCCGTCATCGCCCGGCAGGGTGTCGGGGATGCCGATGTCTTCGAGCCGCTGCTGCAGCTGCAGCTCAGCGTCGGCGAGGTCCAGCATGTTGCCCTCGACCTCCATCTGGCGCGAGCGCTTGGCCAGATCCCACAGGGCCTTGACCTCGTCGCGCAGGTCCCGCAGCTCGGCCATGGTCAGCTGGTTGGCAGGCTTGGCCTGCTGCTCTGCCGCCGTGATGCTCGGCTCGATCACAGCGTAGAGGCCGGGGTCGTAGGCCTTGACCGCGTCCAGGTACTCGCGCGCCGACTTCTCGGTGCGGGGGCTGACACCGAAAGCAGCCAGCACGGCGCGGGCCGCGTTGACGATGTCGGGGTCGCGGCCCTTGTCCACCAGCTTCTGCTCGTTGCCGCGCGTCACCCGGCCGAAGAACTCGAAGATCCCGTTCATCTCGTCGCGGGCCTTCTGCGCCTCGACCGCAGCGTAGGTGTTGAGCGTCTGGTCACGCTTGGCTTGGGCCGCCGCAGCGGTGTCTCCGCCGGCCAGCGCCTTGTTGGCCAGGGCGCCTGCGCGGTTGGCGGCTGCGCGGAACATCGAAGCCGCAGCTGCGCGGCGGGAGCCCGGCACAGGGAAGCGTGCGGGGTCGATCTCGGCCAAGCCGCGCCGGCCCACCAGCTCCTTGGCGAAATCGCGCGCAGCACGGTCGAGCACGTTGACCGTGCCGCCCGTTGCGGTCTTCTCGTTTTGCTTGCCGGCGCGCTCCAGGGCCAACAGCTCAGTCGCAACGAACTTGGCCTGCGCCTCGTTCATGACGGCTTCAGCTGCGGCGGTCTCCATGCCCTTGGCGGTGGCCAGCAGGCCTTCCTGCTCGAGCATGCGCTGGTCGGTCAAAGCGTCGGCCACGCTGTCGCGCGTGCCGGCAGCAGCCTCGACAGCGGAGTACATGGCGTCGATGGAGGGGAACCCGTATGCGTCCGCCAGGGCTGCGGCATTGAAGTCGGCGGCAGTGGGGTCCAGCTCGAACTCGGCCTGCCCATCTGCCAGGGCCTTGCCGGCCGCGAACTGCGGCAGCGCGTCGACTTCCTGCTCGACCTGCTCGCGGATCTCCTTGCGCTTGGCGGCCATCTCGCGGCGGATCTTGGCCAGCGCGCGGTTGTGGGCACCGATGGCCCACTGCATGTCGCGCAGCACGCGCGGCTGCATGAGCTCCATCGCTTTGTCGATCGCGGCCTGCTGCTGGGCCTTGTAGGCCTGCCACTCTTCGGGCGTCATGCCTGCCTGCTCGGCCGACTTGAAGATGGCCTCGAAGGTCTCGAGCTCGCGCACGCGGCTGATCTCTTCATCGGCTGCCAGGAGCCGATCAAACACGCCGCGCACTTCGTCGTTCAGCCCGTTGCCACTGGCCTTGGCGAAGTCGCGCACGGTGCGATAGATGTCTTTGAGCCAGGACGCGAACGACGCGAAAACGCTGCGCAGCTCGACGCTCGGGGCCCGACCCTCGAACAGGTACTGCTCGAAGCCCTCGGCAAACTTCTCGTGCAGCGGGCGCTTCTTCTCGAACGGCAGGGCCTGCCAGCCGGCGAGGTCCTTGACGCCAAACCATTTGAAGACCTTGGCCATGTCATCGACGATGAACTGCGGGGGGTTCGGCATGCTGGCGAGGTCCGCCATCATCTCGAGGTAGAAGTGCCCGGACTCGTGCAGGAAGGTCGACTTGTTGGCGTTGGCCAGCAGAGCCACGACGTTGGTGCTGGGCTGGAACTGGCCGCGCGGGCCCTGGCGGAAGATGTCCTCGTTCTTCGGGTCGAAGGTGCCGCGGTTGCCGCGAACAGCTTTGACCTGCTCCGGGTTGAACGCAACGTAGACGGTGTTCAGCCCCTCCCCGCCACCGAACGGGCCGGGGTCTGAGATGTTGGTGAACTCGACCCCGTCGCCACCCATGTCGCGTGCGTCGCGCGCAGCATCATCGGTAGTCGGGCCTTCTCCCGGCATCTGCTGGATCTCGCCCTCCCCACCCATGTCCGCGAGTGCGGCTTGCGCTTCTTCCTCCGTGTCGTAGTCCCCGACCAGCTCGTCGTTCGTGTCGTAGACCAGCCACCGATCGCCGCCCGGGCCGCTGTTCCAGTTGTTGCCTTCCCAGTCGAACTCGACGGGGTCTTGCAGGGACAGGTAGACGGAGTAGACACCCGGCGCATCCATGGCGTCCAAGACGTTGCTCTCGTCGATCCAGGCGGCCGCCTCTTGGCCCGAGCCAACGAAGGTGTCCTCGTACCCGCTGATGTAGTTGACGACCCGGACCCCGGACAGGGGGCGAAACGGCATGTCGTCGCTCGGCTCGTAGCCGAGCTCCTCGCGCGCCGCCTCTTCGGACTCAAAGAACCGCCACTCTTTGTCCCCCTTAGAGGAAACCTGCACCTCGACCTCGACGCCTTCGACAGGGTCGACAGTCACGTTGCCGTCGTCAGTGCCGCCTGCGCGCACAATGTCGGCGCCGGTGAGGCGTGACACGTCTTGAGCGCGCCGACCGGAGTAGCTCCTTGCATGGCTGCTGTCTGTCGTGAACCACGCGCCCGTGCCGCGCGTCTTGCCTTGGCCGTCCGTGTCGAACCGGTCAAAGCCTGCGTTCTTGGCTCCGTGGTAGACCGGGATCGGGCGCCCAGAGCTGTCCACGACCTTGCTGTCCCGGAACCACCGCCAGAAGTTGATGAGCTCTTCGTCGGTCTCCGCGATGGCTTGCCCGTCGCTGTTCGTGCGGGGGCGCGCAACGCCGTCGACCTCGATGGTGCCTCCGCTCTGGTTCAGGACACCGCTCGGGCGCCCGGCCCGGCCTTCGGCTCGGATGGCTTGCTCGCGCTCGGTCAGGCCCTCGTCGCTGACGCGGCCTTCGGTCCAGGTCCACTCCGGCATGAGGCCAGTCTTCTGCTCGGCGAAGACCGTGTCCTCGACCTTGGCAGTCTGGTTGCGCTCACCGTAGGGGCCGTAGTTCAGCCAGCTGTTTTGACCGCGGGTCTCGCTGGTGATGGCGCCCACCGCGCTGCCAGTGAAGAGGCGCACGTGGGCCTGCCACGCGTTCTCCTCACCCTGTGCGCGGAAGCCAGAACCCTCCAGGCCGTGGCCGAAAGCGTCGTGCACGGCGCGGAACAGGTCATTGGCCAGCACGCGCTTCATCGGACCATCGACGCTGCCGTAAGGCCACAGCAGGCCGGTGTCGGCCAGCAGGGGGTTGGCGACTTCGCTGGCCCGGGTGCCGTCGATGGTGATGAAGAACTCAGGGTTGAAGTCCCCCCACTTGTCGGCGGCAGGGCCGAACAGCGCACCGCTCTCGTCGTCCGTGCGTTGCGCAATGGCCTCCTGTCCGAGCATCGTGCTCAGCCGGTCGCCCTGCTCTTTGGTCAGGGCCTGCTTGACCTTGACCACGAGCGTGGGCTCCGTGTCAGAGGTGAAGACCTCGGAGGCCTGAGCGACAGCACCGACTTCCTGCAGCGCAGCGAGCACCGTGGCGGGGTCCAGGTTGGCGCCGCCCGCGGGGTCCGCGAGCCCGATGTTGAGCTGGCCGCCAGAACCGAAACCGGCCTCAGTGGCGAACACCCCCATGCGCTGGTTGGCCCGCAGGTCGCGCATGGCGTTCCACGGGTTCCCGGCGTAGGGATCGGTGGTCTCGTCGACCAGGAAGAACTTGTACCCGGCAGCCTCCAGGGCGCGATACTGCGCCAGGGTCTGGGCGATCAGGTTCTGGTACGCTTCTTTGACCGCAGAGTCCTGCGGTGCGTGCGCCATGGCGTCATACGCGGCCGCGATCTTGGCGGCGCGCTCTGGGTCGACCGTTACATACTCGGCTTGGCGGGTGAGGTCGATTCCGATGCTGCGGGCGTATTGCTCGGCGACGGCGACGAGGCGGGGGTCTGGGCCTGCGGCACCAGCAACATTCGGCGCACCTTCAAGCGGCGCAAGGCTTCCGCCCTGATCCCGTCCGCTTCCGTTTCCGGCCTGCTGGTCTCGTCCATTTACGCCTCCAGATTGAGCGAGGACACCAGCGCTTCGTGCTCCGCCTCCAGCGGCTCCGTCAGCCCCGCTGCTTGCACGTAGTTCTTGCGTGTAAGAGGAAGCCCAAGGAGTTTCAGATGCTGGAGCACCGGGTCGTTGCTCCCAGGTTGGAGGGTTGACTCCGCCGGCGAGGGCGAGGAGCTGGGTGCGGGTGTCATCGAGGCTGGCCTTTCGCTTTTTGTACTTGGCCCAGATCGCGTCGATCGCGGCCACGTTCGCATTTTGCGCTTTGAACTTGGCAGTGTACAGCCCGCGCACGGCCTCCCACGTGATCGACTGCATCTCGCGGGGCAGGACACCGCGCTGCTCTGCTGCGCGCCGGTAGGCCTCGGCGTAGATGCCGTAGGTGCCCTTGGCGCCGAAGATGCTGGAGTTGGCGGCGCCACCGCTGCCGAAGTTGTGCAGCACTTCGTCGGCGCTGCCAGACAGGGGGCGCAGCAGCGCCGCGGCCACCGCGTGCGTGTCGATGGTCACGTCGCCGTGCGCGCTGGCCGGGTTGAAGATGTTGTTGTAGAAGTTGCGGACCTTGTGCTGGCCGCCCAGTGCGTCGCTGATGTTGGCGATGTCGCCATTCTTGAAGACCGAGATGGCCTTGCCGATCTCCGTGAAGGAGCCCCAAGCAGTCTTGCTGCGGGATTCCCCGTCGAGGTTGGTGGCCCACTCGGTGAACTGCCCCTCCGGCGAGATGATGCGGTAGCCCCGCTCATGGTAGGTCTGGTCGTAGACGCGAACCCAGATGGCCTGGAGGTAGTCGGAGTCGAGCTGGGCCAGGGTCTTGCCGCGGATCGCGGCGGCGTCTGTCTCAGAGATGGCCGGAAGCGACGCCATGGTGGCGTCCATCTCGGCGGTCCAGGCGAAGTCCTGCTTGCTCGACATCACGTCAAGCACGCGCTCGGCCAAGCTGACGTTCTGATACCAGTCTTTCTGGGGAGAGAGCACCGCCAGCATGCCGGCTGCCTGGGCTTCCGTGATGCCGTACTTGGCGGCCCACTGCTCCGCGATAGCACGAGCGCCGTCGTACCAGAGCTTGCTGCGCACGCGGGTCTCGGCGGGCACCTGATCGAACAGCCACAGCAGGTTGTCGACCGCGTGGCTGATGAACTGCTCGGCGGCTTTCTCCGGGGTGCTGGCGGACTTGTTGTCGCGGAAGTTCAGGTAACCGCGCAGCAGCTCGACGTTCTTGGCGAAAGCCTTGGGGTCGGCCTTGGCGGCGTCAAGCCCGATGACGAGCATGTCCTCCAGCGGGTTCTCCAGGGCCTTGACGGCAGTGGGCACCCGGGTGCTGACGGGCTGTGCGTAGACCGGCTCGGGGGTCGCCGCCTCGTAGGCTTTGATGAGGTCGGACTTGTACATCGAGCCGGTGCCTTCCAGCACCCCTGCTTCCTGCAGTGCGGCGGCGGTCTCCGGCATGAGCTTGCCCAAGACCTCAGCCCAGCGTTGCGGGCTCAGCGCCCCTGCCGGCAAGTCGGTGCGGGCCTTGAGCGCGTCGGTGACGATGTCGCGGCCGCGGGATTCCCGGGGCTTTGCGGCAGGCACGACAGCGCCTTGCGTCTTGCCGGTGGGCCCCAGCACTTCAGGCTGCACGGTCTGGTCCCCGAGCAGGATCACCTGCCCGGACTGACCGCCCTCCATCCGGGTCAGATAGCCGGAGAAACCGGCGTCCAGCACGCGGCTCTCGAAGTCGAGCTGGCCGCCACGACCCTTCAGGCGCAGCGGGTCGCTGTCGCCGTCGTAGATGTTGGACAGACTGGCCTTGTGCCCGATGCCGCCAACGCCAGCCTCGGGGTTGATGCCGGTGCCCTTGTCGACGTAGAAGTAGGCGCGCTTGCGCAGCCGGGCGTCCTGGGCAGTGGCGTAAGTCTCCTGGTTGCTGCCCTTGAGCCCCGTGCCGAACATCGCGGTGCTGATGACGCGCCGCTCGGCCTTGCTGAAGTGGAAGGCCTCGACGTTGTCGAGCTGGCCCAGCTTCGTGTTGGTCGAGCTGAGCGTGTCCTGGGCCCCCACCACGGAGTCCGCAACGCGCATGCGGTACATGTTGAACAGGCCCATCGGGGTGATGTTCTCGAAGCGCGCGTCGCCGCTCGTGCGCAGGCGTGCCGCCACCGACGCCATGCCGGCCGCAACCAGGGTAGCGGACTTCTGCGCGTCGGTCTGTGTCAGGCCGCCGTTGCCGGTGCGCGTGATCTCGTCAGCCAGGATGGTCTGGATCTCATCGCGCTCGGCCATGAACTGCTGGGTCTGGGCCAGCTGCCCGCCGATGCGGGTGATCTCCTGGTTGAGCAACTGCTCGGTCTGCTCGCGCGCCGCGGTGGCCTCGAGCTGGCTCAGGCCCTCGGGGGTTGAGCGCAGGTTCTGCAGGAACACCTGCTCCAGGTTCGTGCCGGGCAGCGCTGCCATCAGCTCGCCGACGGGGATGGCCACCGGGCTGTTGGTGCCCACCGCTTCGAGCTGCGAAGCCACCGCCGGCAGCATCTCCTTGAGCTGGTCGACGCTGATGCCGCCCTGGTCCAGCACCTCGCCCAGCGTGCGGCCGTCCATGTAGAGGTGCGTGGGGGCGTTGTCGCTGTCGGCGGCTGCGGCCTGCACGAAGTCAGCCACGCTTGCCCGATCGCGCTCCAGCAGACGCAGCTGCCCGACAGCGGACATCAGCTGTTGCAGGCGGGTGGCGTCGTCTTCGGCGGTGTTGGCGCGCACGTTGCGCGCACGGATGCGCAGCGCGCTTTCGACGACAGTGCGCGCCACGGCACCCACCACGCCGCCGACGCCGCCTTCCTCCAGGCTCTGCTCGATCTGAATGGGGGCGTCCGGGTTGACCAGTGCCTTGCGCGTGACGTCGTGCAGCAGGTTCTCGGTGAACTCCTGCGTGAACTCGGTGCCACCTGCGATGGCGATGCGCCCGGCGGTCGCCGCGCGGCTCATGTCCAGCGCCTTGCCGTCCATGAGGCCCTTGGGGATCACCCGCTCGGTGATCTTCTCGGTCACCATCGTGATGGCCCCGCCCAGCAGCAGGGCGAGGTCCCCGGCCCCGGTGGCTTTGTTGGGGTCCTTGTCGGTCTTGTCGGCCATGATGCCGACGCCCTGGGCGAAGTTGGACGTGCCGCCCGTGGCCAGCGACAGCGCGATCTGCGTGGGCAGCTGACCCAGGCCAGAGAGCACGTTGTCGTAGAAGGTGGCAGCCCGCGGGTCGATGCCGGTGACCTCGCGCGAAAACTCCCCGACACCGGCCGCAGCTGCGCGCCAGCCTTCAGCGACGGACGGCCCGGTCAGCGAGTCAGGCGTCGGTTTGCCGCCGGCCATGGGCTCGGGCAGCACGAGGTCAGCGATTCCCTGGATGCCGCGGCGCTGGACCATGCCCAGCACTTCCCCGGCGCCGCGCAGCGTCGGCTCCAGCGGGCTCAGCAGGCCGCCGCCCAGGCCTCGGACGGTGCGCTCGACGGCGCCCAGCCGCTCTGCCTCGTCGTGTGCTTTGGCGGCGAACTCGTAGTCGGCCATGTAGCGCGACAGCGTGACCGTCTTAGCGGCAGCCTCGGCGGCGCGCTGGGTGTTGAGCCGGAGCTCGAGCTCCGGGCTGTTGCGCAGCGCCGTGTCGAAGGAGATGCCAGTCTCGCGCGACATGCGCGAGGCCTTGGCTGCAGCATCGGGGTTCTGCCGCGCGGCCAGCGGGATCACCGCGGAGGCGCCAGGACCATCAGAAGCCTCGGTCGGGTCGGACTCCCAGGGCTTCGCTCCACTCGCGTCGCCGACCAAGGGGTCGTTCTGCCATGCTGCCATTTATTGCTTTCGTCGTTGCCGCCCTTCCGGGTCGATGAAGAGGGCTCCGCGTGGTATCTTGGCGTAGTCCTCCGCTGTCCTCACGACCATCACGTTGCGGGGCGTCATGCTTGCATTGCGCGCCGGTGCGTTCAGCCGTTCGGTGGCCGAAGTCTCCTCCTGGCTGCGCCCGACAGCCGCACGCTCTTCGGGGGTCATCTCGAAGTAGCGCTTCTTGGTGTCGGAGAACCAGCCCTTTTCCGTCACAGCCTGGATCTGGGCCTCGTCGATGACCTTCTGCACCTCCGCTTCGGGCGGCTCCTTGCCCAGGCTCGTGGCCAGCGCGTCGATGCGGTCGTAGACGTACTTGTTGAAGGCAGCGCGGCTGACCTTGGCGTTCTGGGTCGACATCCCCGCAGTGATGCTGTCGCCCGCGACGTCCACGCGCTTGGCCATGCCTAGGACTGCCTTCTCCTTGTCGGGCTTGCTCATGTCGCGCTGCAAGCGGGCGATCTGCTCGATGTCGCTGCCGCCGATCTTCGTGGTGAGCGAAGCCATGCGCAGCTTCTTGAAGCCCTCCGGGTCGTCGCGCATCATGTCGTAGACCTCGGCCAGAGCGTTCGGGTCAGTCTTGACAGTGCTGACGCCTTCGGCGCGCTGCTTGGCACGCAGGGCAAGGTGATCCTGCAGGGCCACCCGACCCTTGCCGTCCATACGCGCCAGCACGGCCTCGGGCACGCGCTTGCCTTGGCCGACCATCTGCCATGCCTCGTCCGCGGCGCTTTCCTCGCGCTCGCGCTTGGCCTCCTTGGCCAGGGCCCGGTTCTGGTTCACCGCGGTCTGCAGCTTCTTGCGGAACGCCGGGTCTTTCTCCTCGGCCACCTTCTTGAGCTGATCCTCGTAGGGCAGCGCCTGCAGCAGCAGGGCCTGCTCGTCGGCGCGAACGCTGTCCGCGGCGTCCTTCAGCCGAGGCGCCCACCGCGTCAGGGCGGTGTCGTCCAGCTCCTTGGCGTTGACCGCGTCCTTGAGGTACTGGTCGGCCATGGAGGGGTTTTGCTGCAGCAAGCGCTCAGCCGCCAGCTGGTGGAACGAGCTCAGCCGCTTGGTGGTCTCCTGCGCCACCTGCTCCGGTGTCCAGCCTTTGACCGCAGCACGTGCCGCGATCTTGCTGCGGATGTCCGCCGCGGAAGCGTCGCGCGCTGCCGGCGTGAAGTCGTTGTTCTCGATGTAGCGCTGCGTCTCGGCCCCGATGCTGGCGCCGTAGCTTTCTTCCGCGCTGCGCTCAAGCTGCGCGTCTTCCCACCGCGAAGCTGCGGCCACCGACGCGAGCTGAGCGTTCATCAAGGACCGACTGGCCAACTGCTTGGCCCGGGGGCTCAGGTCCCCGCCGTAGCGTCCGGCGGCGTCCTTCCACCACTTCTCGATCTCGCCGGTGTAGCCCTTGGCGCTGGCGCCCTGCATGCGTTGGCGTGCACCGCGCTCGAACTCGATGTACTCGGTCTTGAGGGCGGTCTCGGCGCGGAAAGCCTCGTCCTGCTCGGCGCGCAGCGCCGCGCGATCCACGCCCTCAGAGAGCTGCCCCAAGGCCTGGGCGGCGTCGCCGGCGCGTTTGGCCGACCCCATGAACGCGTCCTGGACGACGGCGCCAGACTGCCGAACCCCGGGGAGGGCGGCGAGCTGCGAGCGGTTGCCGATGGGGATGGTTGGCATCAGGTGTCCTCAGCGCCGGGTCGAAAGGTCGACGATCGGGGCGGGCTTTTGCCCGCCAGAGAAGCCCGGGTTGCCGCTGCTGGTCGGGGTGTACCACTTGCTGGCGACTTGGCCAGCACTGCCGATGAGGGACAGGGCCGCGGCTTCACCTGGGCGGATGTTGCCCGCCGCGGTGCGCAGCATGCCCGACTCCGAGCGGGCGTTGCCGGCCTGCACGCGCGCACCCCAGACAGCCTTGTCGGCGTTGTTGCGCGCGATGATCTTGTCTTGCTGCCCGAAGAAGTCGACCTGATCCTGCAGGTCGGCCACGGTGCCGTTGTTCAAGTCAAGGCCGGCGGCGGCCTGCTGGACGCGCAAGGCGCCCTTCTCCTGGGCCGTGCGCCGCTCGATCTGGATGGCCTCGTATTCGCCCCGCTGCTTGGCGTCCAGGGCCTCGTACTCGGCCACCTTGGCGTTGTTCTCCGCCACCTTGGACTGGTATTCGTACATGTCCTTCTGGCCTTCGGCCTGTTGGTGGACGCTGTACGCGGTGGCCGCGGCAGAGCCGAGCGCAATGTACATTGCAGTCGTAGCGCTGATCGGTTCACACATTTCTGGCTCGCATCTCGAAGGGGTGGAACATCTCGCCGAAGGGCCCCATCGGCACCGCAGGCTTGATCTCGAAGCCGAGGCGCGCAAGCCAGTGCACGGACGTCGTGTTGGCGGCGTGGACGTGGTTTGCCAGGACGGGGTAGACCTGCAGCATGTGGCGAATGTAGGCTCGCGCGATCCGCATAACCGCACGTCGGTGCAGCGGCACGGCGTCTGTGCCGAGCATCCAGGGGCAGCCTTCCCCGCCGAGCAAAGACACCGGCATCACGCCGAAGATGGCCGCCGGCACGCCGGCTACCGTGGCGACGACGACGTGGTCAGAGACACGAACCGAGCGCTCCAGCGCTTGCAGAGGGTCGTGCCCTCCTGCTCTCACCTCGTCGGCGTCGGCCGTGCGCATGTGTGCTGCGACGTGCTCAACGTCACCGGGCAAGAGGATGCGCAGCGCGACGTCACCCAGCACCCGAGACCTCGAGGACGATGGCCGCCACGGTGAGCGGAACAGGCTGGTCCTGGCGCACGCAGATGGAGCCATCGCTGCCCCAGCTGGGGTCGAGCATCATGGTCAGTTCGCTCGTGCGCAGTGCGGGCGGGCTGCCGTAGGGGTCGCTGACTTGGCGGGCCGGGTAGGCGGTGAGCGCGTTGAAGTCCGGGCCAGCCTTGACCAGAGAGCTGGAGATCACGCGCAGGTGCACGTCGGTGATGTTTTTCCGGGTGCCCTGCCCCGCGGCTGCAGCCCCATCCAGGCTCAAAGGCAGGGTGACCAGATCCGAGGTCACAGGCAACCCGACGTGGACCACGCTGGCCGGGCCTGACAGCGTGACGCGGCCGCCAGTGACCGTCTGCCGAGCCTCCACCGCGCCATCGGCCAGGATGTCGACCTGCTGCCCTTCGAGGTGTCGCAAGCCTTGCAGCTCCGAAACAGGAGCGCCCCGGTAGGTGAGGCCGCAGTCCACGAGGTAGGCGTCTGCCGCCGCAGTGAAAAGCCGGCTGGCCATGCGCTCGATGGTGCGGATCACGCGGCTGCCAAAGGTGCGGCGGACCACGACGTACAGGACCTCCTCGTTGCCCTCCGTCACGGTGGCCACCGCCTCGAACACCCCGTTGGCGGTGTCGTGCTGGTGCCAGCCGTACACCTGCTGCTCCGGCACGTAGGTCATGCCCAGCAGCGTGCCGTCGTTGCGCACAGCCCAGGCGATCTGGTCGGGGGCGCGGCTGTACGCGAGGTCCCGGATGGTGAACCCGTTGAACAGGTGCGTGGCCAGGATCGAGAGGTCGACCGACTTGTATGCGAAGTTGTCCTGGTTGCCCCCGTAGGACAGCTCGCGCAAGCGAGAGCCCTGCGCCTGCACGTGCAGGACCGACCCGGAAGTCAAGACCGGCTGCACGTTGCTCGCACCCGTATAGCCCGTCGGCTTGACCGTCAAGCTGGACAAGGTGATGGCGGGGGCGCCCTCGGCGTAGACCCGGAACTCGGCTCCGCCGGTCAGGCAGATGAGGTCGGACAGCGGGCTCAGGTGGCGGATGACGTTTTGCTGAGTCGACGCGACGCGGAACTCGATGGCGTCATCGGGCTGCGACGGGATGGACGTCGACAGGTTGCTCTCGGTCCCGGTGCGCGTGGCGAAAATGGTCTGGGGTTTCAGCGCAGCGCCCGCGAACCAACGGCGTTGCTCGTGGTAGGTCACGGTGCTGGGGTAGGTCCCCGCTGTGGTGTTGAAGTCCAGGGTGTCGGTGGGGGGCGACTTGGCCGTGTCGGCCTGGATGTTGTCGTCGATCAGGGACACGCCCGTGGTCGACCCGATGAAGCCGTAGATGCCGCCACGCAGCTTGTAGACGTTGTAGCGCTCGGCCCCGGCCACGGCTCCCCAAACGAGCGTGTTGAAGTTGCCCGCCAGATTCAGGTTGTTGTTGCACGACGCTTGCGCGCTGGGCAAGGACTCACTGATGTCGGCCCCGATGGTGGTGACCACGTAGCGCTGCGTCGTCAGCGTCTGGTTGACGGCCACCGTGGCGGTTGCAGAGAAAGACCCCGGGGCCACCGAAGACGGGGCGAAGCTGATCGGGGCCAGGACCCAGTTGGTGGCGCCGAGCCGGCGCAGCTCACGGGCTTGATGGGCCGGGTGGGTCAGGGTCATCACGTCCGAGCTTTGCGCAACGTGGATGTCGAGCAGGTCGATCGTGGAGGTGTTGTAGGGGGTCACCAGCGTGTAGACGCGGGCGAACGTCATGAAGCCGGGAATCGCGTCGTAGATCCCGCCGGGCGGAGTGGCCGGCGCCCCGTCAAGGTGGGTCACGGTGAACGTGCTGGGACTGAGCACCGTGACCACGTAGTACTGGTTGACGTCGAAGTCAAAAATCCAGTCGCCGGTGGCAAGCCCGTGCCCGCTCGTGGTGCCCGTGCTGCCTGACACCGCCGCGAGCTGCTCAGCCTCCAGGACGGTGCCGGTGCGCGTGTGGAACCGCATGTACCGGTCCCCGAGCTCGATCACCAGCGTCTGGTCGACGTTGTACTCGAACGCCAGCAAGCGCACCTGCGATGCGCTCTTGAAGGCTTGGTTGATGTAGTGCGTGCCAGGGCGGCGCGTTGCCGGCCCGTGCGGCAGGGTGATGAAGTTGCGGGCCTTGAGCAAGCCCGTCTGGAACTTGGCCAGCTCCACTCGGCCGAAGAGCTCCGGCGTGATCTCGCCGCCGGCGAACGACCGCAGGAGGACTTTGCCGCGCATGTCAGCGCACCGCCAGCCAGTGCGGCGTGTGGTCGTGGGTTTGCGACTCGCCAGCCGAGTTCGCGGCCAGGGCAGCCGCGCGGCCCGCCACGCCCATGGCGATCTGCCGCAGGTTGGCCGCAGCCGCGGTGCCTTCCTGGCCGCGCAGGATGGGGCCCGCCAGGAACGAAGCCAGCAGGTAGGAGATGCCGGTGGTGAAGGTCGGCGTGAACTTGGTGCTGTCCTCCACATCGCGGACGTAGAGCAGCACCGCGTCGGCCTCGTTGGTGTAGAGCACGTCGCCTTCGAGCGTGAACGGTGCGCTGGGGCGTTCGCTGGCGCGCAGGCTGTACATCTCGCGCGCACCACCCGGGAGGGTGGTGGGCTCTGCGGCGTAGAGCACGCCGTAGTCCGGGGTGAGCGACAGCACGCGCGTAGGGCGCAACATGTCCGACGGCACGCCGTAGGCGAAGCGCCAGCGCTCGCTGAGGTTTTCGACCGGGGCCAGCTTCACGCGCTTGAGAGCGAAGTTCCAGTCAAAGGCTTCGAGCATCTCGCGCCGGCACACCGCAAAGTACAGCTTGCACCGACCGGCCTCGACGGAGCCGTCAGGCGGTTCGATGGACGCCACCTGAGCCTGGGAGCCCAGGTGGCTGAGGGCCATGTTGCAGATGGTGACGACGGATGCCATGGCTGGATTGTTCGATCAGAAGGGGCTGGCAACCGCACCGGTGGCCACGATCGTGACGACCTTGTTGACGGGGTCGGCCACGAACTCGACGACCATGCCTTCGAAGTCGTTTTCGTCGATCGAGTCGCGGGCGTGCTCGAACTCTTCGAGGGTGTCGCAAGTCAGGGTCTGGATGGCTTTGACGTGGATCATGGGGTGTCCTGTGGAAGGGTGAGAAGCCATTGTCGCCGCGGGGCGCACCTGCCAACCGCACGAAAAAGAAAAGCCCGCCGAAGCGGGCTTTTCAGGAGCGCGCTGGTCAGACCAGCGATTCGGGGTCGGCGCCTTCGGCAGGAGCGGCCTGGGCGGTCTTGGCCTTGGCGGCCTTGCCGTCCAGCACCAGCATCCAGTTGCCGAGCTCTTCCTTCGATTCGATCTCGAACTTGGCGCCTTCTTCGCGGAGCTGGCCGCCGTAGTAGCCCAGCTGAGTCGCTTGCACTTTGATGCCCATGGTGTGGTGCCTCGTTTAGTTGTTGCCGGTCTTGACGGAGTAGCCGCGGGGGTACTTCACGTCGCGATTGTAGTCCAGCGTGAACTGCGTGCTGAACTTGCCCGCGGTCAGCGGGCCGGTGGCGACGGTGTAGAACGCGCGCACAAAGCGGCCCAGACCCTTGGGGGTCGGGATCACGATGTTGCGGCCTGCCACCAGCTCGGCCTTGCCGTAGGGGCGGGTGACCAGCGCGTCGGCGAAGGTCACGCCGTCGGCCGAGTCCTGGATGGCGAAGACCACGGTGGCGGCGCCGGCCGCCAGCGCGGTTTCGTTGACCGTCACCACGAAGTAGGTGTCGGTGTCGTCGCCGATGGCGCGGTTGGCCACACCGGAGTCGATGACGTCGGTCGAAGCAGCCGATGCGGTGACCGCCTGCTTGTCCGACACTTGGAGGAACTTGTCGAGAATCATGGTAAGGGGTCCTTTCCGTTTAGACCACGCGGGCCTCGGTGTTCAGGATGACGTCGACCTTCTTCATGGGGATGCCATCGAAGGACACGACGTGCTTGCCGCCCACCTGATCCACGCTCAAGGTGGCGCTGGCAACCTTGTTGGTGATCTGGCGGCGCAGGAAGGCCAGGATGGTGCGGTTCGCGTAGAACACGAACTTGGCGCCATTCAGGTTCGGGGGGATCTCGACAGCCTGGGTCAGCAGGTCAACGAGGTCGGCACCGGCCGAGGCGTTCTTGGTCAGCGACGGAACGTCGATGTTGCAGATGCGCACGATGTAGCGCCAGTCGCGCACGGTCAGACCGCACTTCCACTGGTAGTGGGTGCGGTAGCCTTCGTAGCGGCCGCCCTGGGCGTCGAACAAGGTCTCGCGGCCCAGGTCTTCCTGGCGCAGACCAGCTTGAGCGGCCTTCGGGTAGATGCCGTGCACGGTGTTGGCGCCCCAACCCACCAGCCAGATGGAGGTGTTGTTGGAGCCGGTGCCACCAGCGTCGAGGATGTTCTCGCTGTTGGCGGCGCCAGACTTCTGCGAGAAGCGCGGGGCAAAGCCCGTGATCTTCTCGGGGTCGATCGCGGCGTCGCCGTAGATCAGCTGGCGGGCCATGGTCTGGTTCATGCCTTCGATGAAAGCACGGTCTTCGGACATGCGGAACGCAGCGCTGTTGCCGTTGAGTTCGACCAAGTCCTTGTCCACCTCGGCGTAGCTCTCGAGCATGCCGGTGGTGTCCACGATCTGGACGGTGGTCGACTTCTCGGGCTGAACGCCGTAGTTCAGCTTGCGCCACGTGCCCTGGGGCAGACCCGAACGGATCGTGGTCTTGTGGCCGGTCGGCAGGTTGCCTTCGACCCAAGGCATGTCCTCGAGGATGGCGTTGGTCTGGTTCAGGATCTCGATGATCTGAGCGATGTTGCCGCTGGGGTCCATGCGCGTGGCCATGTCGGCCAGCGTGGGGGCAAAGGTTGCGAGGGTAGCCATGGAGCGTTAACCTTTCTTGGTCATGCTGGGGTAGAAGTTCGCGGCCGGGTCCGGCGTGGTGGTCGTGCCGCCACGGACGAAGCCGTCCTCACTGATCGCCTTGCCGATGCGGGCGAAGGTCTTGACCAGCAACGGGTTGTTGCCAAACCCTGTCACGTTCAAGAACTCGCGCAGCTCAGCGCCGCCGAAGGTCTCGATGGCCTTGCGGGCCACACCGAGGTTTTCTTGCAGCTTGGCACCGCCGATCTCTTTGTCGTTGGTGACCTCCCGCGCCCACTCCGCCTGGGTGGCCTTGAACTGCTCGGCTTGCGCCACTGCAGCTTTCTGGACCATCTTGGCGCCGATGTCTGCGACCTTCTGGGCGTTCTCGGCGGAGAGCTTGAACTCCTTGGCCAGCGCGCCAAACTCGGTCGCTGCCTCGGTGTCGAGCTCCAAACCTTCGGGCATCTTGAACTCGTAGGTCTCCGGCACCGTGGTGCCTTCGCCTTCGGGCTTGCTGCCCTCGCCTTCAGGCTTGTCGCCCGTCGGGGGTTGGTTGGTGTCGCCGGCAGTTGCGCCGGTGGTGCCTGGGTTTTGCTGCGTGGCGGATGCGGTGGAATCTGGCTCCGCGCCCAGCAGGGTTTCGTCACTCATTTGCCGTTGCCTTCTTTGAGCATCTGGACGTACGCCTCAAAGCAGTGGGCCTTGATCTCGAGTTGCAGGTTGAGCCCGACGGATCGGACGCCCTCGTTGAAGAACGTGCCGCTGTTGCCGGTGAAGGAGCTGGTCTCCTGGCCGGTACGTTGCAGCAGGTCCGCCACGATGCGGCGCCCTTGTCGGTGGCCCATCAGCCACTTGAGATCGTTGACGCGCTGCTGCTGAAAGTCCTTCTCCTGCTTGCCTTGCTCGGCCAGCAGGTTGTCGGTTTCAGCGTAGAGCGGGAGGTCCGAGGTTGACATGCCTGCAGTGTGTTGCGGACTGCCAAACCCAACCGCACGGGCTTGTCAGCGAACCGCGGTGCGCGACCGCAGCCACGCGCGAAGGGCTGCAATCTTCCGAGGGCCGAAGTAATCGCGGCCAGCGATCAGGTGGCCCGGGGTGCCCCAGTGGATGTTGTCGGGCCCGGAACGGAACATCAAGTCCGCGTTACCGTCTCCTGCGGGTCCGTCAATGGTGCCGGACCCGCGGATAAACTGAGGGTTGTCTGTCATCATCGGGACCCACACCAGCCGATCGGAAATAACCCGATCCAGCCCCGCTTTGATGGCGTTTTCAGTGGCGATCGAGTTGGCCTGCTCGGTGGTGGTGTTGCGTGCCGTGGGCCCCGTGACCGTGATAAGGCTGTTCGGCCACTTGTCGAGAGCGTAGCGCGCGCACGCTTCTGCTGCGTCAGCGATGCCCGGCAGGTTGTTGTCGTTGGCGCTGCCTTGAATGACAATCTCCGCGGGATTGGCGTACTGGGGGATGAGCGCCAAGTTCTGCAGCTTGGCAAGGTGGTTGCGGTTCGCTCCGTTGGTGTTCACGAAGCCAGTGCCACCTTCGCCGACCAGGATGGTGTCGTACACGCCCAGGAAGTCCTGAAGCACCGGGACGTAGCCGTCTTTCTGGTCACCCTGGCGTACCGTAGCCCCCATCGAATCTGTCACGAACACGATGCGCGGAGACTCCGGCGGCTGGAAGTAGCTTGACACCGGCTTGATGCGGAAGTCAGTCAGCGTCACGTCCCACGGCACGGGGAAGATCAAGTCCCGTTTGCGGCGCCCGAAGCTGCCGAGTTGCGAGACGTCGAACTTGACCGGCTGAATGCCGCCTGCCGCACCGCCCAGGAACGCCACGTTACTGTACTGCTCAGCGGGGACGATGGCGGGATCAACCACGAGTCGAGGGCCGTTGCCGTCGTGCAAATCGACCATCAGAAAACCCACCGTGCCGAAACCCCCGCCGCGCAAGATCGGTTCAGGCTCGTCCGTGCTGATAAGCACGCGCCCTGTCGCGGTCTGGACCCGCGCCCCCGCCGCACTGAAAAAGCCGAGCCCTTGAATCCCGTTGTTGGCCCACGGCATCGCACCGTAAAGCCGGAAAGGCTTTGTAAGCTGCACACCGCCAGTCGCGGGCGGGAGATTGGTAAATCCAGCAGGCAGAAAGTTGACAGCCGCGGCATAACCGGTCGTGCTGACGCCAGTGCGCTGGTAGCCCATGACGCCCTCACTCGGCGTGGCCCATGCGGTGCCGTTGCTCACCAGGATGACGTAGCCAGATCCAGCGACGACCTTGCCGCCCTTGTTTGCGTTCCCTGCGGCGCCGAAGGCAGCTTGCAGAGCCGCGCTGTCGGCGTAGATCGTGTCGCTGACCAGCTCGCACGAGCGGATCACCGGGTTCACTCGCGGGTTGCGGTGTTTGCTGTGCTCGTAGCTCTCGACGATGGCAGAGACTGCAGTGACCAACCCGATGTTCGCGTCAAACAGGGTCTCGCTGCCGTCGGCGTTCTTGACGCCGACCGTGCGGCCCGTAGCGCTGTCGATCAGGTAGGGGGTGTTCTGGCTCAGGATGATCGGCATGGTTTTCTTTCTGCGTTACGGCGCGGTGACGGTGCCGACGTTGTTGGCGGATGAGCCTGCGGCGAAGTTCTCGCGCACACCGTTCTTGAAGTTGGGCCCGACATAGGCGCCCGTGGTCCGGTTGAGCGCGAGACCCCCGCCACCAAGGCTCTTGTTGTTGGCGATGATGGGCCGGGTCAGGCTGCTGTTGCCCGGCGAGGTCGTGGCGAACGAGCCGCCCAGGACGGCGTCGCGCGCGGCCACGAAGGTGTTGCCCGAGATGTCCATGCCGGGGTTCTGCTCGGCCACCGCCGGGGCGCCGTAGCACCACGTGCCGACCGTGACAGGGCCTGCCACGTTGGTGTTGCCCCGGTCGTAGGCCGTGGGCTGGTTGTCGAAAGCCATCGAGCAGGAGTTGTTGACGATGGCGCAGCAGCCAGAATAGGCCTGCACGCCAGCGCCAACTGCGGGCTGGCCGTTGGCCTGGGCCCCCGGCACCAGCACGCTGACGATGGAGCCAACCTGGATGCCGTTGGTGATCGCGCGCACGATGTTGCCCTCGGCGCGGTTGTGCCATTGCGAGCCGTACAGCGAGATGCCCGTCGTGGTGTCGGTGATGGTGTTGCCCAGGATCTCGTTGTGCATGAAGCCCAGCGTGATGAGCAGCTTGTCGCCCGTGGCCAGCGGTGGGAAGCCTGCGTTGAGGTTGACGCGCAGCGTGACGGTGTTGGCCGAGGCCGAAGACGTGGCCGAGATGATCTTGGCGGTGTAGCCGACGGCGTCGCCCGTCATGGCCACGACGAAGAACTCATCGGCCCAGCCAGCGGGGGCTGCAGAGCCGCCCTGGAGTGTGGGCTCCTGGATGGTGATGAGCGCGTTCTGGCCGTCGAGGTTGACCTCGAAAACCGTGGCCACCGGCAGCACGAAGTTCTCTGGGCAGTTGTACGCGTTGTTGGCTGCGGCATCGAAGCCGATGCCTTCTTCGGTCACGCCGCTGATGTGGTTGCCGATGATGCGGTTGTGGTGTGCCCCGCGGCGTGAACCCAGGAAACCCAGCGACAAGAAGTTGACCCCCGTCACGGTGCCCTGCGCACTGTCGCCGAGCTGCGGGGTGTCACCGGTGTAGTGCTTGGCTCGGCCGCGCAGGATGTTTTCCGAGACGGTGTTGTTCTTGCCGCCGTAGAACTGCATCAGGCTGGCGGTCGGTTCGAAGAAGCGGTTGCCGGCATAGAGCCCGTCGGACACCGCCGTCGAGAACGTGCCGTAGCGGCCGTAGCGCGACGTGTTGTGGACGCAGCGGTGGCCGGTGGTGTTTTGATCGAAATACACCCAGGTCTCGAACCCGACAAAAGACTGGCTGGAGACCAGCTGCCCGTTGAACTTGCAGTTGGCGACCGTGGGGTTTTCGCAGTTGGCGCTGTAGAGGATCTTGCGCGGGATGGACTCCAGGCCGTCGGCCTCAAAGGTGAGGCCGTCGACGGTGCAGTCCGATTGCAGGCGGATGCTGTTGTCGTCCTGGTTGGCCGTCGTCTTGTAGATGATCTTGCCCGGGCCGCTGATGACCGTGCCGGCGGGCATGACGAGCTGGTCGATCGCCACCCGCGCCCCGCGGGGGACATAGACGTGGCCTTCGGCCTCCAGCACCGACAGCACCTGGGCCGTCGCGTCGCGCTGGCCGGTGATGTCCAGGCCCACGATGGCCGAGACGTCCTTGCCGCCGCCACCCCCACCGAACAGGGTCTCGCTGCCGTCGGCGTTCTTGACGCCCACCGCGCGCCCTGTGGCGCTGTCGACGAGGAGCGGGGTGTTCTGCTTGAGGATGTTGGACATGCTGCCTTCTTTCAGACCTGCGACGGGCTGGGGGTGCTGTACCCCTGCAGGAGGTTCATCACGTCCTGCACGCCCTGGGTGTTGATCTCGCCGGCCGTCTTGGCCGTCTCGACGGTTTGCGGCATGGCCGCCGCGGTCTGTGCCTGCTGCTCCCGCTGGGCGCGGGCTGCACGCTTCTTGGCCACCACGTCGTCGGGCACGATCAGCTTGGGGTTGACGCCGTACATGTCGGCGTAGTCGTCGACAGCTTGATCGAAGTCGACCTTGTCCAAGACCTCGGGCTTGAGCGTGGCGAACTGGCCTACCGCACCGAACAGTCGGTCGGCGCCAGCGGCAGCCACAGCGCGCTGGGCCTGGGCCAGGACGCTGATGTACTCGATCTCGATTTCCATGTTCTCCAGCTCGGGCGGGGGCTCGGGCAGGATGCCGGCCGCAGCGGCGTCGTCGAAGGCCATGTCGACCATCGGCTTGAGGAGCTCGGTCTGCAAGCGCTCGAGCACAGGCCCCAGCATCAGCAGCTTCTCTTCGTGCCGCTCGGCCACCTCAGTGGCGGTCACGCCGCTGCGGGTGTCGTTGGCCAGCATGAGGAAGAGGTCGGTGTACCACGTGCCTTCGATCTGCGCACGCACGTCCTGGATGTCGGCCAGCAGGTGGCTCAGGTCCAGGTTGACCTCGAACGCGCTGCGGATGCCAGCGCCAGCCTGGGCGGCGTCGACGTACATGGTGCCGCCGGGCAGCCGGTTGACGGTCTGGTTCTTGTACGCACTGGGGATCTGCAGCGGGGGGTTGACCTTGTAGTCGATCGCCTGCGCCTTGCGCATGTGCTCGAACTGCAGCTGCTTGACCGCGCCCAGCGCCTCGGCGCCCGGCCCGGTGCCGTAGACGTCGTTGCTCACGACGTCCCAGCGGGGGCACAGCGCGCGGAAGCGCTTGAAGCCAGACGAGGACAGCATGCGGTCGTAGTCGTCGCGGCTGGGCTCGAAGTAGCACGACGAGAACGGCATGTTGCGGTTGTCCATCCGCTCCATGTTGCGACCCATGTTGGGCTCGACCATGTGCACGATGTTGACCGGGGCGTCGTACAGCCCGGAGCGGAACATGTTTTGCACGGTCTCGGAGCAGTTGCTGATGCCGAACTGCTTGACCATCTGGCTGACCGTCATCGGGAACTCGCGCACCAGCGTGTCGACGACACCGTCGTGGTTGGTGGCGAACGCGTATTCCCCGATGGTCAGCGGGTGGTGGTGGATGACGTTCTGGAAGTTGGGCACGACCACCGACACCGCCGAGCCGAACAACGGCAGCTCGCCGTAGAGCTGGTGCAGGGCGTTGTAGGTGTTGCTCGACGAGAAGATGGCTCGCACCACCTCGGCCGAGTCGTGCAGGTAGGCCTTGACGCCAGGGGCCTCCGCCAGCTGCTTGTCGCGCAGTCCGAAGCGGAACCAGGGCCGGGCCGGGCTTGTCATGCCCGACATCATGCCGGCGGCCAGGACGCGCCGAGCGCGCAAGGTCACGAGGTCGAGGATGTGGTTCGCGCGCCGATCGCCCTTGTTGGCTTCGGTGCTCAGGAAGCGGCCCAGCCGGGGCTGCATGAACTGGCTGATCTCTCGCCAGTCGTGCATCCAGCTGGAGCGCTCGGTCCACAGCGCGGTCTTCCGCGCCAGCTTGCGTTGGCGTGGGTTGCGCGTGTCCTCGGGGTAGTCCATCAGCCGCCCAGCAGGGTGGTGGCCCCGGTCGAGGGTGCCTTGGTCAGACCTGCAGCGCCGGTCAGCTGGGTGCCGCCCATGATGCCGGCCTGTCGCATGCGGCTGCGCTTTTGCAGCTCGCTGGCGTCAGGCAGCTTGAGCTCTTGGGGTGCGGGCGGGGGCGGCACCCAGCTGACCGGCGCTGCAGGTCTGACCAAGGCACCCTCGACCGGGGCCACCACCCTGCTG
>Ga0255138_1000078_pt1 | contig 25949 bp, 28 predicted proteins | sample Law_Colum_RepA_8_FD_188545 | JGI IMG/M metagenome (GOLD analysis project Ga0255138, IMG submission 188545) | Freshwater microbial communities from St. Lawrence River, New York, United States - Law_Colum_RepA_8d | ecosystem: Environmental > Aquatic > Freshwater > River | place: USA: New York... | reverse complement strand
GATACCATCCATCGAAACATACGGAAAGGTTAATATGCCACAGACTTATGATAATAATCAAGGATGTGAACGAATTAATCCGGATATATTAAAAGCATTTAAGGAGAATCCTTATACCAAGAGTTTAAGCAGTTATTAAATAATGCCGATGAAAACAAAATTAATATAATAGTTAATAAAAGAATTAAAAGGTAATGACATAAATAATGTATTATGTCATTAACTATCCATGAAAATATAGTAGAAAAATTAAACAATTTTATAGAGAACAAGAAGATACCTAACTTGATATTTCATGGTACAACCGGTTCTGGCAAGAAGACGCTATTATTTAATTTCTTGAAAGAAGTGTATAAAAATGAAACCAACTTTATGAAGAATTATGTCATGATAGTAAATTGTGCTCATGGAAAAGGCATCAAATTCATACGCGAAGAGCTGAAATTTTTCGCAAGAACAAATATAAATCTACAAGACGGAAACATATTTAAGAGTATCATATTATTGAATGCTGACAAACTCACAATAGATGCGCAATCCGCATTAAGAAGATGTATCGAGTTATTTAGTCACTCGACAAGGTTTTTTATTATAGTGGATGACAAGTATAAATTGTTAAAGCCAATTTTGTCTAGATTCTGCGAGATATTTATACCGGAACCACTAATAAATGGCAAGGAAGTTAATTTACATAGATACAATTTAGACGCATGTTTTTCAGTTTTAAAATATGACAAACAAAAACGGACAAAATTTAAGACTGAGTTTGACAAAATAAAAGAGGGCAATGTGATTGAAATAAGTGAGACATTGTATGAAAAGGGGTATAGCGCTTTAGACTTGGTTGAATATATTAAAGAATTGAAAATAGAGGAAATAAAAAAATACGAATATTTAGTATTTATTCAAAAGATAAAGGGGGAATTTAGAGAAGAGCGATTATTGATGGCATGTATATTAAATTTCGTATTAAAGCGTTTAGATTACTCATTAGAAAATATTTCTTTTATGTAAATGGACGACTATTCAGTATCAAGTTTACAAGAGTCTAGAAACGAGTGGTGCGCGCGTTTAATTAACATTCTTACACCTTTAGTAATAGAGGGATTTAAATCTATATTCGATGAATCGTGGAAATTATGTGAGGAAAACGACGAATTAGAGAAATATTTAATGACATATCAGAATTTTTTAGTACGCATTCCTAAGTGGAATCCAGCAATTGTGACGGCGGAAACGAATAGAATTGTGGAAAAGAGCAAGTGTGGATATTTAACTGATTTAATCAGCTGTGTTCACATTATTCAATTAAAAAGTTTGACATGTATGCGAGTTGGTAATAAGCAGAAGAAGATTGATATTAATATTCCCACATTGACTGATTTTGTTCATAAAATATACATAAACGCGGCGAGAAAAATATATACCAATATTTATTTGTTTGAGAAAAATATAAGCCCTCTTCAAATACAAAAACATAATCGCGAATTGGAATTGATAATTAGAGAGCAAATATTAAATACGATTAGAGAGAATATTCCAGTTGAGAATATTTTAAAGGTGTATTTGGATGAAACAATTGAGGATGATACTCAAGTAGAAGAAAGTGAGGAAATTATTTCAACCGAACCAGTTGTGGAAGAGGAAGACAAGACGGATGAGGATAAAACACAAAGTGACGAGGCGGACATAAAACGAGCAAATATGGAAATAGAGCCGTTAGAAAATGAACCGAAAAAAGACAAACTTCGTTTTAATGATATAGATAATGCTATTGGAATTAATAAAAAGATGGAAGATATTTTAGCTCCTAAAACGATGGAACGATTGGAACAGATTAGTCGCGATAGGAACGATTCTAGGAAATTAGATGAGCACTCAGATAGTGATGATGATGACGATGATAGGCTAAAAATAGGCGAAAAGATCAGTTTAACCGATATGGATATACATGATTTAGAAAGACCAAAGCAAATAAATAAGGTGCCACTAGGTTTGGAAGAAATTGAAATATTGGCATAATCATACTTTTAGAAACATACTTTTAGAAAAAGTATGGCAAAATAGATAATTATACTTTTAGAAACATACTTTTAGAAAAAGTATGGCAAAATAGATAATTATACTTTTAGAAAAAGTATGGCAAAATAGATAATTATACTTTTAGAAAACATGCTTTTTTAAAAGTATGACAAATATGTAAAAAGATTCGTAAAAATAGAAGAAACTTTATTTTAGTGTATTGTAAATGACAGAAGTACTTATATATGCTTTAGCCATATCAACAGTTTTTTTCTTATTTAAATTCTTAGAAATGAAGTTTGTGCCAGATGATGAAAAGAAACCATTAAAAGTAGTGATAAAAGAATCATTATTTGTATATTTTGCGTCGGTAGTTGGAATCTATTTATATTCACAATTTGATAGCAATATCACAGATGTTAAAACTGGTGGAAAAACGACAATGGCGTTCGTTGATAATCCGTCTTTTTAAATTTAGATAACAACTTTGCTACTACTACTATTGTAATTAATAACACATGAATAAACCATGAATAAATTTTTATTATTTCGATAAATAATAAAAATCATAAATCAGTTAAACTTATATAGTTACTTTACTTGGTATAAATTATTGAAAATTGGGAATACTATCCAAATTCATAATTTTAGCATTTTTACTGAGTTTCTTCTTACTGGTAATGTAGTTTTTAAACAATTCATTTCCTAACTGGGCGGATGGAATAGCACCATGAACAGTTCTTGCTATCATTTTATATAATTTAAACTCTGGATATCTCTCTTCCCCGCTATTCTTATACAAAATATTTCTGCCTTTATCGTCGATTAACCAATCGTTAATGATGCTGGCTAATTTATTTGTCTTAATAATATCTTCAGCTTCAAATATATCTTCTACAAAATGGTCATATAAACAACATGCTAGTCTACATAAATCAAAACTAGGATTTGGTTCTAGTCGAGGTTTATTTTCGTCCATATAAGGTTCGCAATTGTATTGGGAACCGGCATCACCCTTTGGATGAAAGCTATCACTGCACATAAGTTGTCCATTAAACTTGTAGATAGCTCTACCAAAATCGATTATTTTATATATTTTGCCATAAGTAGGAACCTTATAGGTAATATTGTTAAATGTGTAATATAAAAATTGTTTTTCTGTTGGAATATACATGACATTATTTGTGTGTAAATCATTATGTGTAAAAGAAAATGCTTTTTGAAATACAGATAAACTAATAATAATTTGGAATAAACAAGAAACCCATTCGTTTTCTTCCAACAAATCTTCTTCCATCAAATAATCGAGTGTATTTTCGCATTTTTCCAATGTAATCATTTGTACTGGAAAATTGAAAATAGAACAATATATATCGCCAGTGTCATCATCATCTTCATCGTCTTCATCGTCTTCATCGTCATCATCATCATGATCAGCAGCATCACGACCATCCGCATCACCATCATCCGCATCACCATCATCACCATCCGCATCACCATCATCATCATCATTTGAATGTTCATCACCGCTATGTTCACCTTCATTTCCATCAGATGTATTAGACGACTTGGAACTATATGTAGAAGCCGACGATATAGATGCTGATTTCTTTAACATATGATTATAAATACAAACATCACTCAAATCTATAATTTGTAATGAGGTCGACGGTGGTTTACCAGATAAAGTGTCTTGAGAAAGTGGTGTTTGTTCGGGTTCCGCATTAGAAAAAACAACAAAATCATCCATTGAAAATGTATCCAACTCTATTTTATCTAGTTTGTCATTAATCATAAGCTTTTTCTTATTTGTGCGAGAATCTATATTAAATATTTTACTATGCTCATCGTTTTCAATCGCATAATAACGATTTTTAGTTTCATGGAAAAAGTCATTTTCGTTCAAGTAATCTATATCATCAGCAATATTATAAATAAATTTCTTTTGCTGACATATAAACGCACCATAATAATCTATACTATTTAAAAAATCATAATTGTGTAATAATTGACTAGATAAATAGGTAAAAAACGCATCAACATATGCGGTATTATTTTTGTCTAGTAATTTAGGAAAAGCATTACTAGTATTAAATTGTGGCAAGGTAATAGCTGAGTTTCCAGATAGGTCATATTTGCCAGTTAGATATTTAAGCGGATCCAATAAAGGGGAAAATTTACAAAAAACACTTCTCTTCAGCAAATTGTTTGAATTATCGGCTACATTTACCTCCAATGAGTGTGTATCTACCTCTTCGTTAATGGAATGAAGATAATATTTTTGATTTAAATTAATGCTGTTAAAATTGGATGAGTTAAGTGAAAAGAATTTTTCATACAATGGCACATAGTTTTGTAGTTTCTCTAAACCTAAGGTAGAGTTTTCTAAACGGCGAAACAATTCATCGTTTTTGTTTTTTCGATAATACAATGAAAAGTTCATTCTTTATTATTCTTAAAGTAAATATAATAATTCATTTAAACTTATTTTTCGTAATTCATTTATATTTTTTTTCTGTTTAGAAGTTAATCATGTCGTTGGATATGAAAAAATTTGATATGAAAAATATTAGCTTTCGACCAGACGAAAATAAGGGTCCGGTCGTAGTTTTAATTGGAAGAAGAGACACGGGAAAGAGTTTCTTAGTAAGAGACTTATTGTATTATCATCAAGATATTCCGATAGGAACTGTGATTTCTGGTACGGAAGCTGGTAACGGTTTTTTTAGTGAGCATGTCCCAAAATTATTTATTCATGATGAATATAATAGTGGGATTATAGAAAATATATTGAAACGACAAAAAACAGTATTGAAACAAGTGAAAAAGGAGATGGATGCTTATAAGCGAACGAATATAGATCCTAGGGCATTTGTCATTTTAGATGATTGTTTATACGATAACAAGTGGACAAAGGATAAGTTGATGAGACTATTATTTATGAACGGTCGTCATTGGAAGATTATGTTGATTATTACAATGCAATACCCACTAGGTATACCGCCAAATTTAAGAACAAATATTGATTATGTATTTATTCTAAGAGAGCCATATATTGCGAACAGAAAGCGTATTTGGGAAAACTATGCCGGTATGTTTCCAACATTTGAATCATTTTGTCAAGTAATGGACCAGTGTACTGAAAATTTTGAATGTTTGGTTATCAACAATAATGCCAAATCGAATAAACTACAAGATCAGATTTTTTGGTATAAGGCGCAAAATCATAGCAATTTTAGATTGGGATCGAAAGAATTTTGGGAATTGTCAAAGGATATCAATAGTGATGAAGAAGATGAAGTATATGATCCAAATAGTGCTCAAAAACGTGGGGCTGGTCCGAAAATACAAGTTAAAAAGAGTAAATGGTAAGAAATGGGATCTTTTGTAATAATATGGGTCGGTATGTAAGTATGTCAGTATAATGAGGACTATTAAATTCGCAATAAAAACAGAATAATTTTTTTTGTATTATTATATATAATGAGTAAAAATACAAAACCTGAACTATCAACAACAAATAATGTAGACGATATTCCTACGAATAGTGTTATTAATTTAGACATTAGTGAAAAAGTATCATCCACTGCAATAACTAAACCAGCAATTGATCTTACGAAAAAAAAGCCAATTGAGAATAAACCATCGGTTACTACAGCCGCAACCTCAGCCGCAGCGGCACCTATAAAAACATCAAAGGATCAAAATAATGATAATGATAAAACTGATTATAAGCAGACACGAGAGTTTGTTATTTTTCAGAATGAAATAAAGGCACTGATTAACAATAATATGTTTATTTTAAAAGAATGCAAATCAAATAAGCGATTATTGGATATTAAATATAGTGAACTCAATACATATATTAATTATATTCAAATATCGGTCATTGTTTTGTCAACAGTGTCTGGATTTTTACAGTCCACAAAAAATTATTTTGAAACGGCAGAGGCACTTGTATCCGTATCCGGAATTACAATATCTACCTATATAAGTCTTATATTATCGGTTTCGAAATATTACAAATTTGATGAACAAAAGGAAAGAATACACAACTTGAGAGAGAAATACGCTAATTTACATAATAAAATAGAATATAGAATGGATATATTGGGACCGCATACAAAGGAGGACTTATGGGAACATCAAGATGTGAAGGAAAAATTGAGTGAATGGTCGAAAATAAAAATTGCGATGGACGAAGAGTATTTAACATTGATCGAAACAAAACAAGCTTTGACGACTGAATTTGAATCTATTATGGATTCCAAATCGAAAAATGAGAATTATATTAAAGATCGTGAGTTAGTATTACATAATAGACTACAATTATTCAAAGCATTGAAAAAGCATAAAAAGTTGGAGGAAAAAATTACGGCAAAAGACATATCCACTGATTTCACGAGTGCTATTCAATTACCAGACGACGATTTAAATAATTGGGATGATGTGGTTTAGATGAATGCTAATGTTAACACTCATAACCACAGTTTTTACAAATGTGATACGATTCTCCGTATAAAGAACATTCTACTTCTAGTTCAAAATGATGTGCGCCATATTGCGCGACACATGATCGTATGATTTGAAGGTCAATAGCGTCTATTTTCTTTTTACATTCAGTAATTTCTGCCTTATATTCTTGTATTTTATTATACAATTCACGCTTAGTCGCTTCTTGTTCGTCTGTACCCTTTACCATTTGAATGATATAATTTTTTACAATTATATCATTTTTACAATTATATCATTTCATATTTTTACAATATCTTTGATAATAATTTATTAAATACTAATCTTTATTCAAAAGTTATGTTATTATTTATGCTCCCAACGCAGATAACCCTCTGTCATTATTTGTACTAGTAACGATATTATCACCCTCAAATAATTCATTCTTTACATCATCCAATGTGGCGTTTTCACCCATAGCCGTCTCTTGTGTATTCATATTGGCTACTGAAACCAAATCACCGTTCTTATTAATGGTTTGTGTTAGCTTATTGCCGGATTCGAGTGCCTTTTTCTTATTATCCTCAATCGCCTTCTCCTTGGCCTCCTTGACACGCTTGTCAAATTCATCTTTTGCCTTGTCCTCATTCTTCTTCTTTTCACTCATCAATTCATTTAGCGTTTCTTCCATATACTCAACACGACCCGTCTTATAGGCTTCGGGGTGGAATGGAACCCAAATACCAACGGGACCAACATAAACGTCATGATTAGGATCATTTTGTCTCAACATCTTACATCTGAGCTCAGCCTCTTGTTGAGTAGGAAAAACACCACGAACCTTGATACCACGAATAGATGTTTGGAAAGAATGCTTCTCGCCGAATTCCTTCTCAAGACGGTCTTCGTGTTCATCTAAGAAGTTCTTATAATCGTCTTCAATGCTAGTATTGATCAAGTTATCACGCTCATCCTTAGTAAACTCTTGGAAATCTTTAGTAAGCTTGTCAAACTCAATATGGTACTTGAAGGATACGAAATTCAAAAATTGGGTGAACTTTTCCATAGATTTGCTAAAATCCCAAGTCTTAATAAACTGCTCAAATAAAAACATGTCCTTTTGTTTTAGAATATGCTCTGGAGAAATGAAAGACAAGCAGACAAACTTTTGTCCAGCCATTGGTTTGTCTTCGTCCAACAAGTCAACATATTTAGCATTTTCGGTACCGTCTGGATTTGTTTTTAAGTTAACATTTGCCGATGGAATGTTTGAAGAGAGTGGATTATTAGAAACGATAGGTTTAGAAAAACTCATTATAAAATATATATCCTATTAATATTTAAGTGTTTTTACGAACTATAAATATTATGTGTTTAAATTCAATTCATTTTATTTCAAACAATTATTTTTTCTTTTCAAATTATATATAATGTTAGGAGGTATGTTAGATTTAGGTGAATTAGTCAAGAGAGCCATTAAATACCTTGTTGAAGGTTTGATGGTCGCTATCGCGGCATATGCCATCCCCAAGAGAGGTCTCAACTTGGATGAGGTTGCCCTTATTGCTTTAACTGCGGCTGCCACATTCAGCATTCTCGATACCTATGTTCCCAGCTTAGCGGTCGGTGCTCGCTCTGGTGCTGGATTCGGTATTGGTGCCAATCTCGTTAGATTCCCAGGTGGGTTTTAGAACAATCAATTAATCGTTCATCATTGATCGTTGATCGTTAATTTGTATAATAAATATTAATTCTGAAATATTTATTATTTAACTAATTGTAAACATTTAAAGAATATTTTACAATTATTGTATAATGACGGTTGTTGAGTACATATGGCTAGGTGGTAATAACGAGTTTCGAAGTAAAACGAGAGTGCTTGATAATGTAAACATTGCTATAAATATTGATGATATTCCAGATTGGAATTACGATGGTAGTTCTACTGGTCAAGCTACTGGGCGTGAGTCAGAAGTAATTATCAAACCCAAGGCATTATTTAATAATCCATTCGGTCTACCATTCGATTATATTGTTTTATGTGATACATATTTGCCAGACGGTTCACCACTATATAACAATACGCGTATTGTAGCTGATATGATATTTAATGAAAAGTTAGAGGAAGAACCGTGGTTTGGTCTAGAGCAAGAATATTTTTTAATTGATCCGACTACAAATAAACCTCTTGGATTCGATGAAACGGGCAAACAAGGACAATATTATTGTAGTGTTGGATGCGAAAATGCGTTTGGCAGAAAAATTATAGACGAACATTTTAGAATGTGTTTATTTGCTGGAGTTAAAATAGGCGGTATAAATGCCGAAGTTGCGCCGGGACAATGGGAATTTCAAATCGGACCATGTGTAGGTATTGATGCCGGTGATCATTTATGGACCGCAAGGTATATTTTACAGCGCCTTGGAGAAATCCATAATGTAAAAATCGATCTTAGTCCAAAACCATTAAAGGGAGATTGGAATGGGTCCGGATGTCATACAAATTATAGCACTAAAAATATGAGAGAAGGTACTGATGAGAAGACTGGATTAGATTATATAGATGAAGCTATTGGTAAATTATCAAAAAATCATCAAGAACATATGAAAGTATATGGAAGTGGTAATGAGGAACGTATGACTGGTAAGCATGAAACCGCCTCCTATAATGTATTTACAGATGGTGTGGCAAACAGAGGTGCTTCTGTAAGAAGAGGAAACGAAACAATTAAAAATAAGAAGGGGTATTTTGAAGATAGACGACCTAGTGCTAACTGCGATCCATATTTAGTTACAAGCGCCATTTTTAAAACTACATGTTTATAACATACTTATAATATGCGTACAATATGCGTACAATATGCTTATAATATGCTTATAGCATGTTTTTCATCATTAATATTTCTCTATCTTGTTGATATTCTATATTTTTAGCCAATGTAAATAAATAACTATCATATTTAAAGTTATCATCGTTTTCTAATAATAGCGTTGTGGATGTTATCGCCGATGAATGATGTCCTATCATTTGTCTTAGCCATTGTGTAGCATTTACAAATACTTGATTTCGCAATAAAAGAACACATCCAATGCTTAATAAAACACCAATGCTAAAAATCTTCGCATTAAAATGTCCCATAGTTATATAATGAACAATTTGATGTCCCCATATCATATTAGATGCCATAAATAATCCGCTATATATAAGTGTTAATGATAAATAAATGTCATTAAATCTATACGCCATCATATTCATATCATTGAATACAACACCGATTACAAACATGACTAGGAATAATACTAATTGGTCTTTGAATAGCTCCGACATTATATAATACATGTAAATATTATATAATTTTTTACACACACTTATATTTTATACACACACTTATATTTTATACACACACTTATATTTTATACACACACTTATATTGTTATACAAATAAAATTGATTTTCATTCTGACAAGATTGATATTGTATCAAGTTATAATATGAACTCACCACTAGTGTTATTTGAAAGGAGGTTGCCGAGAGAATTGATATTTATGATTCAGCGTTATATAAGCAATGATTTTGTACATGATGCTTTAAGCGAATATAAATCATATTTGATCTATGAACAGAAGATATATGACGAATTTTGTTATAATCAATATGTATTGCCAAATTGTTATTGCCATAGACTTTCCCAAAAATATCTCAAGAAATATGATGGATGTGACCATTGTAGAACATACGAGTCATTATACTATTACAAATTGCCACAATATTTAACGTGTATTATGGACGATAATGACTACGCAATTGAACATTTAAATTACGGTAGATAAAGTTGCTGTTATTGCTACTGTTATTGTTATTTTGCCAAGAGGAAATAAAAATAAATAATTATGCGTATCAGTAGTCGCTATGTGGCGTCGTGATACATATCTAAATCGTAGGTATAAATTCCCAATCCAACGATTCGCATATTTTTTTCCAGATTTCATCTTGTTCAATGCGTTTTTCGCGGTCTTTTAACATGGGGAAATAGGGTAAAAATTGCGGCTGATCTAGCAATTCACACAATTTATATACAGTATAATAATAATTCAAAAAATTGACACGATCGTCTGGACAAAATTTCGCATATGGACCTTGAATCTCCATAAATAAATTACATAAAGATTCCTCTAGTTCGGGAGTCATGACTGGTGGTTTGATGCCTAATTTATCCTTGATGAATGGTATATGCTCGTAGTATTTATTATACCCCAACTTTTTAAGAATATCCTTTGCCTTTTTATTGTTTAATTGCGACAATTCAATGCGTTCCTTGCGTATTTGATTTTTAATATTTTCTAACACTTCTTCTGGGATTTGAGTTGTTTCTTTCGCTTGGAACTGTGCCAATATTTCGCGAAAGTGGTTTATTCGTTTATACGCATAAAAACAAGCCTCTTTTGGTGGTTCTTTATACGCCGATTTTTCATTTTCAACCAAATATTGAATATGTTTATGACACTGATTACAAACTAGAATACCTTCATGGTCAATCGGAATTAATTCGCCTTTTTTACAGTATTGACAAATGTCAGTTTCTACGATAAACTTATTTAAATTAATAAAAGATTCATCCATATTTGACAAGTATTTTTGAACACTGTCTTTATTTATTATAGTAGTCTGTGTGTCATCATTCTCAGAATTAATCTTAAAAAAATTGTTTAATAATTTGGTCTTATTATTATTCAAAGAAACGTCCTTCTTATTTTCAAAATAATCAAATATATACTTGCTATTATTCAAATAATAGTCCTTTTTATATTTTTTGAGACCATTTATTTTTTGTGTTATATCATACAGCATATCTTTAATTTCAATTTTATGATCGATTGTTAAGGTAGTATCAGTTGTTAATAAGTTATTAAAATACTTCTTCTTTGCCCGTAACTCGGGTAATGTTTCTTCCTTTTCTTTCATAAATTCCTTTTCGAGCTCTTTATGTTTACTATCCAATGTTACAATACTTTTTTCATCTAATATAATTTTTTTATTTGTCTTATGTTTAAAAGAAGGCATTAATTCAACTATACTATTAAAAATGTTTTACTTTTAATATATATTTGTTGTAAATCATTACTAGAGTTTTTGTAAATTATTACCAGCTTTTTATAAATCATTATTAGACCGTTTTAGCAAAAATACTAGTTATATTTTAAGTTATGTTTTCTCTCTATTTAACAAAAATGAATATTCACATTGATAACTTTGACATGAGAGAAATTAGTGTCGAATTGTTGAATAGAATGGTTTATTTACATTCTTATTTAGAAAATGATTGGACTATAAAAAAGAGAGATGGCTGCTTTATAATGACGAAAGAATCTAATAAAATTATTATATCAGATTCATGTGATTATACGAAACTAAAAATTAATAAAGATTGTATGAATAAATGTACTACGAATAAATGTACTACGAATAAATGTAGTGGTAATAAATGTATTGCGAATAAAACGGCTAATAATACATGTGGAAATGATAACAATCACTATGAAGATAGTAACGATATGAGATATATATTATATTTTCTATATAATGTTTTAAATAATGGATGGTCAATTAAGAAATCTCAATATACCGAATATGTTTTTATTAAGAATCACGAAGGAAAAAAAGAATATTTTTCAAATAAATATTTACATACATTTCTGAAGGACAACTTTAAATTGAATTTAATTAAATAAATTAGTGTAGGTGTGTAGTTATTTTCCAAAAAAAAAAAATATTTAGCAATATTATAAAACCATGGGAGGTGGATTAATGCAACTCGTCGCTTACGGAGCCCAGGATGTCTATCTTACGGGCAATCCTCAAATTACTTTCTGGAAGGTCTCTTACAGACGCCACACAAACTTTGCCATGGAGTCCATTGAGCAAACTTTCAACGGCCAAGCCGATTTCGGTCGCCGTGTTACCTGCACAATCAGCCGAAATGGTGATCTTTGCTACCGCACTTATCTTCAGGTTACTCTCCCCGAGATTAACCAACAAATGAAGAACACTTCTGGCACTGCCCAAACTGGTGTCTATGCCCGTTGGTTAGATTTCCCCGGAGAACAGCTCATCTCTCAAGTTGAGGTTGAGATTGGTGGCCAAAGAATCGACCGCCAATATGGTGACTGGATGCACATCTGGAACCAACTTACCCTCACATCCGAGCAACAACGCGGATACTACAAGATGGTTGGTAACACCACCCAACTCACCTTCATCACTGATCCCTCTTTCAACGATGTTGATGGTCCTTGCGAGTCCAACGCTCCTCGCCAAGTGTGTGCCCCCCGCAACGCTCTTCCCGAGACCACCCTTTATGTTCCTTTCCAATTCTGGTACTGCCGTAACCCCGGACTTGCCCTTCCCTTGATCGCCCTCCAATACCACGAGGTCAAGATCAACCTCGACATTCGCCCCATTGACGAGTGCTTGTGGGCCGTCGGTTCTCTTAACTGCACATCTGGATCTGGTAAGGTCACCACTGCCTACAACCAATCCCTTGTTGCTGCCTCCCTCTACGTTGACTATGTCTTCTTGGATACCGATGAGCGCCGCAGAATGGCCCAGAACCCCCACGAGTACCTCATTGAGCAACTTCAATTCACTGGTGACGAGTCCGTCGGTTCTTCCAGTAACAAGATCAAGCTCAACTTCAACCACCCCGTTAAGGAGCTTGTTTGGGTTGTCCAACCCGACCAAAACGTCGACTACTGCTCGTCTCTTGAGTGCGGCCAGACCCTTTACAACACCCTTGGTGCCCAACCCTTCAACTACACTGATGCTGTTGATGCCCTCCCCAACGCCATCCACTCCTTCGGTGGACCCGAGTCTGTTGCCGAGACATCTCAATCCTTCATCACCTCTGAGGGTCTCTTCCAAGACGCCGGTGCTGCTGATGTTACCACCCAAAACTGGTGGAATCAACCTGCAGGTGGCGCATACGGTGGACCCAACCTTGGTTTCGCTGGTATCCAAAACTCTGGTGTCTCTGATGCCGGTACTTTCGTTCTTGCCGAGACATCTCTTGACATGCACTGCTGGGGTGAGAACCCTGTTGTAACTGCCAAGTTACAACTTAACGGCCAAGACCGCTTCTCTGAGCGTGAGGGTACATACTTCGACCTTGTCCAACCCTACCAACACCACACTCGCAACCCCGACACTGGTATCAACGTTTACTCGTTCGCTCTTCGCCCCGAGGAGCACCAACCCTCTGGCTCTTGCAACTTCTCCCGCATTGACAATGCCACTCTTCAACTCGTTCTTTCCAACGCCACCGTTGAGGGTACCAAGACTGCCAAGGTCCGTGTCTATGCCACCAATTATAACGTCCTTCGTATTATGAGCGGTATGGGTGGCTTAGCGTACAGTAATTAGATCAATTATATTATTTATATATTATTCATTAATCTAACTTAAATACATATCATATTATACTATTATAATATGATAACTACATCATCTATTAATACTACACAAGCTTACCCTAAACGTGGTGCTAAACAAAATACTGGTTATAAAATTGTCTTTGGAAGTTGTGTTTCATGGACTGGCGAACATACAACTAGACTTACAATTTATCCTATTAAAGAATATTATCGTGTAAAAGGTGGATTTTCTGATGCTATTAATATTACACTAGATGAAGATGATTGGATAGATTTACAAAATATAGATAAAAAACTGAAATATACGAAAGAGAATGAGTATCCATTTTATAGAGAAAATAATCGTTCAATATCTATATTAGAATATTTATTTGGTTATAAACCAAGTGATAATATATATGTTTTTAAAAATAATGATAATAAAGATTTAAGAAGAAAAAATATAACTTGTTATCCACCGATTTATAGTCAGTTAGTAGAAAAGTATAATATAATTGATTATATACCTGGACATGTTAAGACTATTGGACAACACGCATTTAAAATGAAAAATCCTATTTGGAAAATTAAAGAAGACGATAAAGAATATTTATTAATGTATTGTGAAACAGATACATTATGTAAGCTATGTCCTATTTCTTATCAAAAAATTCTGGAATTTGAAAAAGATGAAAATAATGGTGAAAAATTAACATTTTTTAAAAATGGAACTAATTATGTTTTATCTCATTTTGGAACAAGCGGCATTCATATTCATCAAATTATTACTGGTTGTTACGGAAATGGTAGAGGAACAAAGAATGTTAGCGTAGATCATATTGACCAAGATCCATTAAATAATACTTATGAAAATCTACGAATTGCTACTAGAAAAGAGCAAGAACAAAATTCCAAGGGGATTAAAGAAGGTACTAAACGAGCAAGAAAAAAAGCAGCAAAACCATTACCAGATGGTATCACTGAAGATATGGTTAAAAAATATGTATATTATTCAGATGAAATATATGGAACAAACAATAAGCTACGCACATATTTTTGCGTGTGTCATCCAAAATTAGAAACCACTTCATCCAAATCCGAAAAGGTTTCCATTCTAGATAAACTTGCTCAAGCCAATAAAATCGTAGATGATTTGGAAAACGATATTTATCCAACTATTGCTGAAAAGGTATTGCCTACTTTTGTTAGCGATAGAGAATATAGAGGGAAACCACATTTAACATTTGACCGAAAAACACCAGACGGACAAAGACAAAACTTAAGGATGGTATTACCAGAAGAATATGACTTGGAAGAACAATTAACTATTCTTAGAGAGAAAATAAAGGCAAAATATGATTACGAAATATAATAACAATAATAAATAATAATAATATTAATAAAAATAAATATCAAAACCTATATATTAGTATCTTACATCAAACAATGTATTAAACACGATCGTCTTGCTTGGAGTAACAAACTTTCGGTGCGAATATTGTCAAGATCTATATATTTTTTTACAATAGTCTCAATCTGATTTAACTGGATTTCACTCCTATATATACTACCCGCTTCGGCTGAGTTCACTGGTTCACCGTAATCTCTATCGCGCTGTATTCTAATCATTCGCACCTCTCTAATTTTATCTAGTGTAATCGGCTCATCCAATCCCATTTGTATTTGTCCACCAAGATAATACTTACCATTCGCCCACGATTCTTTAGACTGTTTCAAATAGTCAAATAAAACTGACTTATCCAAATTATGAAATTCCCTCTCTTCTTTATATCTCGGATTTAAATTATGTGTAAAATTTATCAACTCTGTTAGCGTAACCTTAACAATGTTCGTCTCCTTTTCCTTGGTCGTATCCTTGTCCATATCCTTCTGTTCGTCAAGTATATTATTAGAATACATAATATCTGTACTATTATGTATTGTACGAATATAATTACACAAAGATCAATTTTAATGAAAAGTAGAAGTGTAATATATAATATAATATCTACTATATATATATTATATCTCAATGTCAGACTCAGACCAATATGTTAAATCAATATTATCTTATGAACATAAATGGTGTAAAACAATGGGATTTTTTAACCCATATGTAGACCCATTTAAACATTTTATATCAAAAAATGTCCCCGATTTTGATTATCAAGCATTTTACAAATATAAGGAACATAATTTTGTATATGATAAATTATGGGTAATTAAATCACAAGGATTATTAGGCGGTGAATTAAAAGACCTAAAACAAAATGATAATATAACACTACCCATTTTTATTAAACCAAGGTGGGGTCATGAAACAGCCTCTAGTAAAAATTGTTTTAAAATAAATTCATGGAATGAAATTGAACAATACAAACGTATTCCAGATATGATGTGGTCAGAATTTATCGACGCAAAAGAGCAAATGACCGATTATTTTTTAATTAATGGTCATATCGTTCATCAAATTACATATATTTATTCGGATACTCAAAATGGTTTTATCGACGATTGGAAATATATTAGTGAGGATAGCAAGCCAATATCTAAAATAACAGATTGGGTTAATCTTCATATGGGTGGTTATACTGGAGCAGTAAATGTTCAATATAGAGATGACAAAATCATTGAAGTCGGTCTTCGACTCGCGCGCGGAGGAGCATATATTTTAAGCACTAAAAATAAATACTTGATTGAAAATATTAATAATGTAGTTGACAAAGGTAAGTGGGATTATACGATTCAAGAAAAAATGTCCTTTCAATCATTCTATTCATTTAAATGCTATAGTCCAATTCCGGTTATGTATGTATATCCACAATATGTGATGGATTATATTATGACAAAGTACAATTCTATGCCTTTTTACGAGTATTATTTTGAACCGTCTGGAAAAAGTGGAATGGTCGTCTTTCAATTCATGCATACGAATTTTGACGAGGGTATGAAAGCAAAAAAGCATATTGAAACGATGATTCAATTTGCGCAATATTTATTTATTTTCCTTTTTATAGCCAGTTTAATAATGTTTAGCTACAATAAAATAGTCGGCATTATTATGCTTATTGTAATTGGTTTGTTGTTTAATACTCGTTTTATAAATCCAATCGGGGTTCAATATCAGCATTGGAAAGCCGCAAAACAAATGATATATGGATAAATATACCTAGGTCTATGAATTGTGTTACGCTTTTTTCTTTGTATTTTCTTTCTATTTTCTCTCTACTAAGTATTTATAACATTTACTTGGTTGCGCAAATATTGATTTTCATAATCATTTATATTTTTCATCGTGTCTTTTATTGACATTACCAATCCATACAATGGATCTTCATCTATATTATGTAAAACATGCGCCATCTGTGAATAACTTCTTTCTAACGTTGGTCTAACAAGTAATATAGGGTTACCATTATTATCTATAGGCAACCGATTTCTGGCTTCATCTGTCATACCATCTAAGATGTATTGTATTAGGTCACGATGTTTATCTGTATATTGTGCGTGATATATTTCTAGGAAGTTGAGGAATTCATCATACATTCGTCTATGGACTGCCGACACATCTTTATGTTCGATGATAATAGACATCATATTTAATAGATTATACCTATTTAACTGTAGCAATCCACCATATTGTATATTTGTTTTTAGATGTTCAATATTATTCTCATATTCAGCCACAGTTGCTATATGATTTGTTGCCATATCTGTTTGGTTTGATGCCGCGCCGTTCATTGTATTTAAATATATTAATTATATTATTATTTAATTCAATTTTGTTAAATAATAATTTTAATTTTAATGTGGCCAAATTGTACATATTAAAATTTATATAATTATTTTATTTTAAACATTTTGACATTTAAACCATATTATGATCTACACAATACTCACTATACGCGTATAAAAAATTATACATATTTATAATCGTATTTGTCGCAATATCGTAGATAGTTGTAATTTCAGCATCGGATGAAAGTGTGACACCGTTTACATATGAAGTATCATCTACATCTGATGTATCAGCTACTGTTAGAGGTGATGTATCATCTACATCGGACGCATCATCTACACTGGATGTATCAGCTACATTTGGTGTGTCAATGTGAATCGATGTCATGACTCCAGTCTCTGTATCCGCCGCAGTATGAGTATCATTATCATGCGAGTCCATCTATATACTATATCATAGTTTTATGTTTAAATTGGTGTATTAAATAATTTATTCATATTTTCCACTTCTGGTCTATATTCCACATCTACGAATATTTTTTCAATGAGACTGTCATCTCTAAATCGAATACTATACTCCTTATTTAGTTGGTTTCGACCAATTCGCCCAAGTGCTTGAATCGTTTTTTCTTGTGTCATATTTCCCAAATCTTTACTAATATATCCATGACAAAACTGATAGTTGGTTCCATATATGTAATCGGATGACGCAATAATCAAATACAGCTTCTGTTGAACTGCCAATTGCTTCATGATTTCCGTATAATTATTATCATGATTGTTAGTAAAGACCCCAATCCCCATTAACAGCAATATTTTCCAACTGCTTTTTACTTCCATCAACATGATTCTTTCAACATCATTCGGCTCTATATTACACGAAAACTCTCTGTCGACTATATCTTTTTTAATCCAATGTCTCAAATGTGCTAATTTATTCGGCACAAACAAATCACTTAGAGCAATCGTTTTTACCAATTTATGTAGACCATCAATTTCGCCGCGCAATTTCTTCTGCTCCGGCGTAATATTATCCTTTGCCATTTTGTGTTCCTTTTCTGCTTCATTTCCGATACTATCTTCCAACTGATGTTCCTTCTGTTTTAATACCTTTAATACCTTGTCGTTGTGCTCAATCGCCGCCATCATATCACTAATCACTATTTCCGGTATTTTTATACTTTGTAAAATAAACTTGGATATTTTTTCTACATCGTCTGCCAAGAATATAGTTGGTCCATCCGTCAATGTATGCGCATCTGTAGTAGCCACATTAATATTTGACGCATATTTACTGACACGCTGTTCATTGAAACAAGTGTAAACTTGACTCCAATTCTCCGGTTTAATTCGCTCCAATAATTCCAAATAATGAATCTTTATATTGTTCATGGTCATTTCGCTCAAATCTTCATACTTGACCGATATTTTATACCTCTCATCATCGATCATACCATTCTTGTCCAAATAGTGAATGAATTTGACGCTCTCATTCAAATCAAAATACCGCAGCAATGTCTTATATTTCTTACAATGCGCAACACTGTCTTGAAGCTTTTCATAACTCTCATACTTCAAGTGCGGCATTTCAACCTCGTTCTTTGTATTTAGTAATGGGATTGACTTGTTACAATCATGACTAACTATATTATACACCAAGCTATTCTCAAATCTAGATGTAAAATCCGCAATTGTTTCTTGTAAGTCTTCTTGGTGCGGTAAAGTCGCAGAGGATAGAATAATATTCGGAATAGTATTTTTTTGCCAAATTTCGGCAATATATGAATGGAATTCGTGATTTTCGTAATCTAATGTAATAGTCGGCTCATCCCAATACATGATCATCCGATCTGTTCGATTAAATGCGCTCATATAATACATCGCACAAACATACGATTTAATATCGCAAATCATAATTTCGACATTATCTCCAACGGAATTATCGACCTTTCTACTTCCATCACGATACTTAATATCTCTGCCAGTTTTGTCGTGCTTAACATAATCCTTGGCCGCAAAATAGTGTAATCGAATATCAGACGCGTCATTACATCCAAAAGCGAATGCTATCTTTTTTCCCATTGAAATGGCCGACTTTGCCAATGCTAAACCAACATGTCTAGCAGCACAGACAAATATAACACGATGTGATTCGGATAGCCCGAGCGGACTGAGAGTCTTTCCGGTACCCGTCGGCGCAATATATAATACCAACTTGGCGCTTGGTATTTTTGAGATAGTAAATAATTTCTTTTGGTGGTCATATAGTTGATAATCTTTGTATCTTACTAGGTCTTCGTTTTTTTCTACCAAATCACTACTTTGTAGAAACAAATCTTCTACTTTCAATTCTACATAATAATCGGCCAATACTGCGTCGATAAACTCAATCACATGTTGATTTATATTGGTTATGTTTAGTTTCATTAAATGATGAAGTGTGTAGTAATATTTATTAAAATTAGTCAATTTGTCTTTATAAAAGTATCTCATGACTTGATCCGCTACATGTAACAAGTAGAATTCGAAAACCTTGTGTCCGCACCCATTAATAGTCTTACTCATATTTTCTAATTTCAATTTCTCCATGGAATTTAAACGATGTATTTGTATGTGTATTTTACTTTCAAACGCGAACTCATATTTATCCATTAACTTTTTAATAATCGGGTCGAAATATTCTTTATATAGATGATTCATAATACTGTCAGTTGGTTCCAACTTCAAATAATTAATAATCGATAAATTTTTATTGTATAGAATGTTTACATCTTTGTAGCCATCTATAATTAGTTTTAGAATTTCCTTTTCTTCGCTCGATATAGGGATTTCCGTAGTATCCCACTCCGTTTTAGTAAGCTTTTGTTGATTTAGATCCATTTTGACTATGTCAGATATAATATGTTATCTCTTCATATATCTATTTCAATTTTTTATATAAACAATGTATAATTTCTATTTAATGTTGTTTATTTATAAAAATTGAATTTAAATATTTATAAATAAATATAGAATATTCTATATAATGAACGGTGTATCAACTGGTCCTATTATTTTAAGTATTGACGGCAATATCGGGTCGGGTAAGTCCACGCTGTATGCGGATTTACAACGATATTATGGTAGTAATACCGATATTTGTTTTGTTCCAGAACCGGTTGATGATTGGACGAACATTGTAGATGCTAATAATACGCCGATATTGACAAATTTGTATAAGGACACACGAAAATATGCTTTCCGCTTCCAAATGATGGCATATATTTCGCGTCTTCATTTACTGCGCAAACGAGTGAAAGAAAACAAATATAAAATTATTATTAGTGAGCGTTCAGTTCAAACGGATCGAAATGTATTTGCCAAGATGTTGTATGATGATGGTATGATTGAACATGATGAATATCAGATTTATAATAAATGGTTTGATGAGTTTTTAGATGATATGCGTCTAGGTGGTATTATTTATGTAAAGGCTGAGCCGGAAGTTTGTGCGAATCGTGTCAAAATTCGTGCGCGTGAAGGAGAAACAATCCCAATTGAATATTTACAAAAATGCCACAATTATCATGAGAGCTGGTTGGAAAATAGTATGGATAAACTTGTTATTGAAGCAAATGTTGACACTAGTAAGAGTGAAAATGCTGGAATTCGACATCAATGGATTGAATCCGTAAATGAGTGGATAAATAATAAATTTGGTAGAGGTAGTAATAACAGTAGCAACGCAACAGCAAGTAATTTACCTATTCTTCAATTTGATGGGGCATGTAGAGGAAATCCGTCGAATCTATTGGGTTTGGGATGTATAATAAAAAATAGCAATAAAACAGAAACAATCGAAGAAAGAAGTTTTCGCTTTCCTACCTCATCTGGTACAAATAATGAAGCCGAATATTATGCGCTTATTAAAGGATTGAAACTGGCCCTAGATTGTAATATTAAATCGATTATCGTTGAAGGTGATTCAAATTTAATTATCAATCAAATGACTGGTAAATATCAAGTAAAAGCAGAAAACTTAATTCCATTATATAATAGTGCCAAAATATTGGATGAACAATTTGATTATATTGAATACAGACATATTAGGCGTGAATTCAATAAAGAAGCGGATAAATTAGCCAATAAAGCCCTTGATACAAATACATGTTCTGGATGTCATCCCACATTCCAAGAAAATCAGATGGCGCATCTGGGACCAGATGGTTGTATGAATAGTTATTGCGACTATTGTTATTAAACCTTTGGAATTTTACACATTAAATGATTTTATATTATTATTAATTTATTCATTCGTTAAATAATATGTATTGAATCTTGACATTGGTTTATATTTCAATATGTCTAGTTCTTTTTTTGTGGTTGGAAATAACTCGCTACTATAAATATCTTGTAAGCATAACCACTCAAACATTCCACCGGGATATATATAGACATTTATAAACCCAAGTTTTAATAATTGCTCATATTTATCATATACCGTCATATCATTTACATTTTTTCCATAAATAATGATATTTTTGTCTTTGTTATTCTTCAGAAAATGATTAATAATATGCTCTTCTTGTTTAAAATCAATTGTACATGGTAGCAAACATTCTTGATTATTTGTGGGTAATGTATTTATAATTATATAATTTTCTTTATTTTTGAGTGCCTCTTGTATATCTTCAAAATTTAATCGATATGTTGAGGAAGCTTGATTTCCCATTTTTTAAATATCTAATTTAATTTGTCATTAAATATTTAAATATTAACAGCGATAAATACTGTTTTAATATAACACTAATCTTTACATTTAATATAACTAATTTTATCAATCAAATTTAACGACTATTTCTACCTTTTCTTTTTTAATGCTCTTTGACGCAGATATAGATAGTTCTTCTCTCTTCTTTCTCGTCTTATTATTCTTATCAGAGCTTCTGTTTTTAGATGTGCTATTTCGACAATTCATATCCTTTTCAATGGTAGCATAGTTTTGTTCTATATAATCAATCACACTATTCTCAATCGCCCATTTGAAAAAGTTCAATTGGCCTATTGTGGTTTGAATATGCGCGCCATTTTTATATGGAACTGTGATACGATCCCACCGACAAAACGGATCAAAACGCTTCTTTGAGTATGCCTTTAACTTCAACTTATAATCGTTGTATACTTTAAATCGTCGATCAGTATCTTGAACTTGATATACAGTGTAATATTTCTTCGCATAATTTGTAGCAAACCAGTCTATTATGCGCAACGAAATTCGTGATTCGCCATTAATAATCTTCAACATTCTATCCATATTGTTATTATTATCAGTATTGTAAAATTCCAATAAATTAGTTAATAATAAATCATTTTGCGTACTATAATTTTTAGACATACTAATATATCATTTATTTCAAATATGTTTAAATACTTTTACTCGTTAGAATAATTTTACTACTCATTTGAATAATTTTACTACTCATTGGAATAATTTTGCTGTATATTTGAATTTTGTGGGGTTAAAAATGTTTCTTGAACTCGCAAATCTTCTAAATAATTAGATGATAAAAATGGATTCATGTTAGTTTGTGCCACCATTTGTCTTTGATTCATTCTTTCAAAGTTGTTCTCGCGTTTAGTAGCAGAACCCATATTAGTATCACCATTCAGAAATTCATGTTCACCATTTCCATTTGTTCGTCTATTTATAAGACCAATTTCTCTCACCGTTTCATTATCTATAAAGGTTGGACCTTCTTGTAATATAGTTTCCATTACATTTTGTCCGATTGAATTATATTTGTCTTTCAATTTACTTTTCTCATATAAAAGGTCTTTAACAGACGGAGACCATTTTAAAAATATTGGATGGCTCATATATTTTTTATTTTTATTTTTAAAATGGATTTTTAACTTTTAATATATCTTTTAACTTTTTAGAACAACTTTCTAATTATTTTTATTTCTTTTCCTTGCTTAAATCTGTCACTATCCATCTCTCCTTTTTTTATATTACACTCTAAACAACATATAACTACATTATCATGATTATGTCCATATTCATTATTAATTCGATCCAATGTCCATTGTTTCTTGGCGAGCGTATTTTTATATAATAATTCGCAATTTTCTTTGCAGTAGAAACATTTTAACTTGCTCAACATGAGCTTTTCTATTGTTTGGTCGAGAGAAATTAATCTATTTAAATCTAATAATTCTTTTTGTACATCTTGTGATTTATAGCCATTAATTTTCTTATTAATTTCTCTCCTCGCCAATATATTTTGTTCTGGCTCTTGTTTATGTTTTTGTTCTTCGTCGCAACCTTGATTCAAGTACAAACAATTTATGATTTGTATTTGCTTGTTATATGTAAAGTAAGAATCATCCAATGTCCATTTAATTGTCTCCTTTCGTTCTGGATTTTTTACATTTCGTATTTTATCTATATTCCGTTTACCAGTTATATCGATCGACCTCATTGAAACACTATGATATATTTATTTATTTATATTATTTTAAAATAATATAAACTTACCGTGTTATGTATATATACGAATATGAGCAATGAATGTCTTGAATTAAAAACTATTAAATATAAGTCCATGTTACTCAGTGGAAATTCTGAAGGACCAGTAGAAACCGTTGAAAATCTGTCTAATCTTGATCAATTTCTTGCGGGTGAAAAGAAAAATAGCTCGAATGAGGTTTGGGCAAAGTTGGATAAAACAACCAAACTGCTGAAATTTACCGAGTTTGCAACCACTTATTGTGCCGAAAATAATTATAATGAAGCCGATAAGAAAGACTTGTTTACATTCCTTCACACCAATTTGGATAGAAAGCGACTTCTCAAAGCAAAAGAGGTGATTTATGACAAAGATAATGGGAAAATTCTATCTATTCCAGCCTTAATGTATAGTACATCCACTAAGAAATTCACATTAAAACGATGTGATAAGCGACCATCTACTTTGAAATCACTTGCGCCTAAAAAGGGCAAGAGCAGTAGTGCCAAGAAAAACATAGAAAAAGTTGGTGATGACACTACAATTAGTAGTTAAGCGTTTGTCAATATAATTAAGCATTAAGTATTCATCAGAAGAAAATTATGTAAACGCCGACGGCAGACAATATGGGTAAAATTGATATAAACAATTAATGATAATATATATTAGTACAATCATGTTATTCGGCTATCAATTACCAGACTTAAAAAATATTATAAATTTATTTAATTGGAAGAGTATATTATCATCAAAAGAGAGAGATGAAATCGAACTTTCGATGGGAAATTTAATTGATAATTTCATTGAAGGCGATCCATTAGGGTTCAGCAACCCACAATTTGATTTCAATTTAAAAGAATATGTGTTTACGAACACGTTCCTATTATTGAAAGAATTGTATACTGAAAAGACGCAAGAAAAAGAGTTAAAAGAGTTAGAGGAAGAATTAGAACTCATTTACAAAAAAATACATAAAATATATTTTACAAAATATTATCCGTCTAGATCATACGAAAATAGTTTTATTCGCATAATACCAAATATTGATAAAATTACTGATAAAATTAAATACATTGAAAGCAAGCCGCAACCAGATCAAAGAACGAGTGAGTGGTATGCGTTCCGTCAGAATTTGATTACCGCTAGTTCTGCGTGGAAAGTTTTCAAGTCACAATCCACCATAAATCAATTGATCGTTGAGAAGTGTAAAGAATTAAAGGTGACAATATTTGATTCCGTAAATACATCAACACCTATGCACCATGGAAATAGATATGAAGAAGTATCCATTATGCTGTATGAATATATTTATGATACAAAAGTGAAAGATTATGGTTGTATTCAACATGACATATATAAATTTTTGGGAGCCTCTCCAGATGGTATTAATGTGGATCCGAAATCGCAACGATATGGTCGAATGTTAGAAATAAAGAATCCAACTTCGAGAGAAATAACGGGCATTCCAAAGGAGGATTATTGGATTCAAATGCAGCTTCAAATGGAAACATGTAATTTGAACGAATGCGACTTTTTAGAAACCGTATTCAAAGAATATGAAACGGAGGAAGAGTTTATGGCGGATGGTACATTTACATATACTGAAGACGACCAATTAAAAGGAATGATGATTTATTTTATAAAAGACGGGAAGCCGTTATATGAATATATGCCACTACATATTTCAAACGAAGAATATATTGTATGGTATGAAGAAACTATGGAAAAACACGCCGATTTGACTTGGATTAAAGATATATTTTGGCGACTAGAGGATTATAGTTGCGTATTAGTATTGCGAAATAAATTATGGTTTCAAAATGCCATACCTAAAATTGGCGA